>Ga0209712_10000150_pt1 | contig 60602 bp, 56 predicted proteins | sample ArcOceMetagenome_FD_187443 | JGI IMG/M metagenome (GOLD analysis project Ga0209712, IMG submission 187443) | Marine eukaryotic phytoplankton communities from Arctic Ocean - Arctic Ocean - Greenland ARC118M Metagenome (SPAdes) (version 2) | ecosystem: Environmental > Aquatic > Marine > Oceanic...
TGTGCGCCTTGCGAAAGCAGGAATGACGGGTCCATCATCAGTTTTAGAAAGTACTTTTGGCGTAATGAATGCCTTTGCCGGGCGCAGTGAGGGGCTTGAGGCACAACTTGCCACACTTGGAGAGGAGTGGCTGTTGCCGCAAGCGGCGTTCAAGGTTTACCCCTGTTGCCATTACATTCACCCATTTCTTGAGGCTGTGGCGCAGGTGATGGCACAAGGTGTAAATGCAAGCAACGTTATATCTCTTACGGCTTTTGTTCCACCGCCTGCTGCGCCCTTGATATGTGAGCCTTGGAGTCGCCGCCAAGCACCTGTTTCTGGATATGACGGTAAGTGGGGCCTCGCCTATTGTATGGCGTTGTTGCTGGTGGATGGGCATGTTGATGTTGCGAGTTTTGAAAGTGCCCCAAGAACTGATGTTGTTGCCGTTGCACGAAGGATGATGTGGAAGCCTTTGCAAGACCATGGCTTTCCCTACCGCTTTGCAGCACAGATTGATGTTGAAACGTCTCGGGGACAGATAAGTGCGCAGATCAATCAGGTGCGAGGTGCCCCAGACCGTCCTCTGATGGTTGAGGATATTTGCAATAAATTTGCAACGAACGTAGGTCGTAAATTTTCTGCTGAGCGGGTTGGAGATCTAGAGGATATAATACTAAATATTTATGATGCGGGCGACATGGGCCAACTTACAGCCCTTTTGCGTTCCTAATTCATTAGGTTTGGCAGAAACAGCACGATTGAGGGGAAGGCGATCAGCATGCCCAGCGTGAACAAATCCATGATCAGGAATGGCGTAACTCCGGCAAACACCTCTTCCAGTCGTAAGGGGACAGGCGAGGCTGATCGCACCACATAGACATTCAGGCCCACAGGTGGAGTAATCAAAGAAATCTCGGCCAGCTTGATTGCTATAACGCCCAACCAAATAGGATCATAACCAACGCTGGTCATTATCGGGAACATCACAGGCAGTGTCATTACCATGATGGCGATAGGATCGATCAGCATTCCTAGTATAAGATACAGAAGCGCGAAACCGAACAGATAAGCGATGGGTGATAGCTCAAGTGCCAGCATCCAGTCAGAAATATCTCCAACCAGCCCGGTGTAGGTAAGAAAACGTGCAAAGATAATCCCACCAATAACGATGATAAAGATCGTTGACGTCGTTATCCCAGCGTCTTTAAAGGTATCAACTAAAACTTTCACGTTCATCTTACGTTTGGCCGCCACTATCAGAAACGCGCCAAAAGCACCTACTGCACCAGCGTAGGTTGGAACAAAAAAGCCTAGATAGATCCCGCCAATAACGAGGATGAATAGAAACGTGATCCCCCAGACGCCCTTGAGCGATTCCCATTTTTCCCGCCGCGTGATGATCACGTCTGGTATGGGCGCTAAGTCTGGACGCACCTTGGCAACCACATAGATGCCGCCCATATAGATTGCTGCTGACATCAGCCCGGGTATAAGGCCCGCCACCAAAAGGCGTGCCACAGATTGCTCGGTGATGACTGCATAGATAATCATCAGGATCGACGGGGGGATCAGTGAAGCCAGGGTCCCAGAGGCGGCAATACACCCTGCTGACAGGCGTTTATCATATCCAAATTTAGTCATCTCGGGCATGGCCATTTTTGTAAAAACAGCCGCATTAACAATGGTAGAGCCGCAGGCTGCACCGAAGGCTGCAGACGCCAGGGTAGTGGCCATTGCGAGCCCACCGGCTATCTGGCCCAGCCAATTGTAGGCTGCTTTATACAAATCTTTTGTGAGCCCCGCTTGGGTTGCAAGCGATCCCATCAGGATAAAGAGGGGGATCACTGCGAGCGTAAACGAGTTTGTCGTTGAAAATGGTACTGTCGCAAGCTGTGCTATGGCGGCCCGCTCACTGATAGTAATAAAAATGCCAATAAAACCGCTGAGGCCTAGAGCAACACCAATATGAACGCCGGTGGTAAGAAAAAAGACAAGGAGCCCAGCTACAATGACACCGGAGATGGCTGGATCAAACATGGCTTACTACTCAACTTTCTGCAAAACGCCGAGTGGGTCATTTTCAAGACCTTCGCCAGTTTTGATACGGATTAAATCCTGAATTAGGTGCAGCGCCAGTTGTAAGATTACGAGGGCGCACCCCGCCGCTAGCACAAAACGTGCGGGCCAGAGGGGGAAACGGATTAGGCCTGCGGTAGCCTCGCCGATTTGAAAGGAATACTGTGCTTCAGAAATCGCTTCACTCAAAATCAAGCCAAAGAATGCCATGGCTGCTAGATCAGTGACAACGTCCATTGCAGCGCGTATCCGTGGAGGCATTTGAAAATAGACCAGTTCGACCCGGATGTGCGCGCGCCGTATCTGTGCATACGCAAGGGCGCCAAATACGATTAAAACCATCGTGCTTTCTGTTAGTTCTCGTGGACCTGGAACAGGAATTAACAAAATTTGAGTACCGACAATATCTGCAACGCCAAGGAACATTGACATTAACATGCCAAAGCCGCCTACCAGAAGTACAGCTAGTGCAAGACGTTCTACAATGTGGGAGAGAAATTTCACGGAGTACCTGCGGTCAAAGAGTGGCGACGCGCGATATCGCGCGTCGCCATAGTTTTATTTATTGATGATGTTGAGCCAGTAAGCTTGAACTTCTCTGGCTTGATCTCCCATGCCACGTCCGTCCATATTTACAACCCAGTCGCCCAGAAGGTCAGGCGCCGCGGCTTTCCATTTGGCTAGTTCGGCTGCTGGAAATGCTATGATCTCACCGCCTGCTTTAACGATCGCTACACCGGCAGCTTCTTCTGCTTTTTCGATGTTATCCATGTAGTTTTTGCCCGCTATGGTAGCTTCTTCTAACATGATTGCTTGATCGTCTGCTGAAATGTCATTCCATATGTCTTCATTGATGACGACCAAGTGGCCAGAGATAGACATAACTGGACCACAGCTAATGGGGCCGGGCTCATACAGGCGATTGGAAAGAATATTGCCGCGGTTGAGGAAAGAGTAATCTAATGAGCCGCGTTGCAGTGCCTCATAGACATCGCCCACGCCAACCGACACTGGAACTGCGCCAACAGCTTCGTGTGCTTTAGGAATATCGGCGCCAAAAGAACGAATTTTCTTGCCTGAAAGACCTTCAACTGTGAGGCAGGAATCATCCTTACCCGTCAGATAGTAAGATCCAAGTGGTTGGTGAAATAGAAACTTGAGGCCAAATTTGGACAATTCGTCACGAAAGTATGGGATATCCTTAAAGGCAGCGGCTGATATATCCATAGCCTGGCGTGGCGAGTCAAACACAAAAGGGATCTGATAAGCGCGCCAGAACAACAACTGGTCTGTGTAATAGCCAGGGACGACAGATGCCATATCAATGGCGCCGCGACCTGCGAGGGTCATCACTTCGCCACCACCACCGAGGCCGCCGGCAAAGGTAATTTCTATGTTAACACGACCTTCCGTGCGTTCTGTTACCGTAGAGGCAAAATCTTTTTCTGCTTGTACGAAGGGTGAATCGCCTAAATAGTGACCCCAACGTAGGGTCACGTTTTCTGCACTCGCGGCGCCAGCGGCAAAGACCGCTGCAACGACGATGCTGGTGATACGATTAAACATGAACATCTCCCAGATGAAATGCCGCCCATTCGAGCGGTCGGTTTATGGTTGCCAATGACCCAGTTGGTGGCAGTGTGTCGTTTGTTATGCGCCTCGCCTTGCGACGAGTGTCATAGTTTAGAATTATTTGTCTTCCGAACAAAATAATAAGTCTACCCCCCAATCGGTCAACTGTTGACAGTTTTGCAAAGTTGGCGAACACTTGTCAACGGTGGCAAATTTTTTAAAGGATTTAGTTGTGATTAGCTTGCGAGCAGATACCGGTGCAATCCAGTCAAAAACCTCGACTAAAGAGGTTCGAGAAATTCTTGATAAATTAGCGAGCCGGGCGTCTTGCAGGGATTTTGATAGTAGCCTGATCGCTCCTGAAACTCTGGAAGATATTGTGTGCGATGGAGTTGAGGCCCCCTCCTCTTGCAATCAGCAGAATTGGCATTTTATTGTTGTTGCCGACCTGGCTCAAAAATTGCGTGCGCGAGACATTTCTGGTGGAAACCATCATTTTTCGGAATGCTCGGCGTTGATCTATTTGTGTTTTCAAAAGGGTTGGACGCATGGGAACTTATCTATTGTTCAGTCCGTTGCGGGAGCCTGTTACCACATGATGCTTTCGGCGCATTTGCGTGGGTTCCAATGCATTTGGAATGCAGGCATTGGTGATCAGGTTGCCCTGCGAGAGATGCTTGAACTACCACAAACATTTGATGTGATTGGCGCACTTGCAATCGGGAGGGCAAAAAGCACAGCGCCTAAAATGAAGGCACCGCGCAGATCAGTAAATGAAATTTTTTCATGGGAGCGATTCGAACGACCCGATGCTAGTATGTATCCTGTGAAGGCAGCTGTGGCCTATCCATTTTGGGAAATTAGAAATGATTTTAACCCTTTTGCTCAATGGGACCCTAGGTGTTGGAAATGGGATCAGCTAGCTGATTTTCGGGGTTACTCTGTTTGGGCTAAATCCCCCTTGGCAGGGGTCTATGTTTCCCGGAGGCAAGGTGATGCATTGGAGGCAGAACATGCTCTTCTTCCGGACGTACCGCTTGGCGCACACGTCGCCGAGATAATGCCATGGGGTGGGACCTCAACAACGGCTTTGTTGCATAGGTTAGGATCTGATGTCCACTTATCAGTGGTGGAATTGTCAGACAATAACCTAAGTTTCATCAAGGAACGTCTGCACCGCGAAGGACTTGATTTAACGCAGGTTACATTTGATCTGATGGTCAGTGGTCAGCTGCCCTATGCTGATACTTCAATGGATTTGGTGATACTGCCACAAATATTAGAACATGTGCCTGATCCTGTGGCTTTACTGGATGAAATTACCCGAATTTTGGTGCCCGGCGGGTCGGTTGTGGCGAGCGTACGCAACGCAGACTCTGCTTATGGCGAGTTATGGAGGGCCGAAGAGTCAAAAGCGCAGGTGCCAAATCAGGGGCCTTTTATGCCATTGTCAGCAACAGATGTCGCCGCTTGGTTCGCCGCTCGGTTTGATATTGACCAAGAGGTTGGGATCGGAATCGATGCAACTGGAGACGCACACGTTATGACGGGTGACGCGTGTTATTCTGGCAGGCTTTATGCGGTGCGGGGGATACTTGTCTAAAACTGTTTTAACCGAATTTACGGGCAACAAAGCGCCCTTGACCCACAGCGTTATTTTGCAACGCGCCATCGCGCAATGCGAAACAGCCACGCGACAAGCTATGAACGACGCGCGCGCTCATCCGCTCGCCCTCATAGATGGAATATCCCGCGTCCGTGCCAAGATTTTCTTTGCCGACCACCCAGTCAGCATTCAAATCAACTACTGCGATATCGGCATCTGCACCCGGACGGAGCGTGCCTTTGGTGTTAAGCCCCATGCTCCGAGCGGGGTTCTCACTGACGAGGGGAATGAGCTTTTCCAGGGGCAGTCCACGTTGATCGTGTCCATAGGTCAGCAGGGCGGGCAGAAATGCATCAAGCCCCGGGAAGCCCGGTTGCGCCTTCCAGATACCCCCGTCTTTACACGCTATAGGGCGATGAATGTGATCGGTAGCAATCGTGTCAATGTCTCCGCGTGAAATCGCGGCCCAAAGCGCCTCACGATCCGCAGGCGTCCGCAGCGGTGGATTGACCTTGCCAATAGACCCAATGTCGCTTGTGATGTCATGGGTCAAATAGTGCAAGCATGTTTCAATGCAGATCTCAGAACCCCCCGCACGCTGACGCAACGCAGCATCTAAGGCCTCGCTAGAAGAGGTATGAACCGCATGAACTGGAGTGCCAGTAATTCGTGCAAAATAGGTAGCTCGTGACAGTGCATCAGCCTCGACAAATGGCGGGCGGGTGGCGTTCCACGTCGCCAAGCCGCCCTTACCCTCAGGATCAGCCGCGAGGGCACGTTCGCGCAGAACCCAAGCAACCTCAATATTTTCAGGATGTGGGCAAAGCACACCGTCGTTAACAGCCAAGACCTCCAATAACCGAAAGAGAAATCCATCATCCGTGCCAGAGAGCCCAAGACGCGCGCCTTCATCGCCGCGAATGTTCATGAAAAGCTTCGCACTAGGCGCCCCGCGTTTGATCAGGGTAGGCAGTTCAGCCAATTGTTCTTCGGTTGCAATCACGAAATGAAAACTGAAATCAACTCGTGCTCCGGCCTCCGTAATCTTGCAAAGCTCATCGAAGACAGCACTGTATGGATCAGGACTCATTACATAAGGGATGATAGTAGTTACGCCACCAATGGCTGCTGCCCCAGTTTCGCTTTTGGCGTCCCCAGGCACACGTGGGCGCGCTATGTCCATGCCGTGTCCCAGGTGGATGTGTGCGTCTATTGCTCCGGGCAGTATTGTCAGTCCGGTGATGTCAATATTTTCCTGGGCATCCCCACCGTTGGGGGTAGAAATCCCAGAAATTTTGCCGTCTGTGATCAAGACGTCAGCCCGTTGAAGGCCCAATCCAGGCAAAAAAGCCATGCCGCCTCTCAGTGCAAGATCCGCTTGATGGCCCATGGCTTGTCTCCTTCTATGAGGTCTTCATTATGACCTGGAAGCGGGTGCCACATCAACCCATAACCTACAAACCTTGGTCGGTTCGGCCAGCTAGCGCGCGGGTGACGGTCTGCGTTGTGCCTGATATTGAGCATTATAATTACCGACCACTAACCTGGTCTGTGGGTGGGGCTTGGCTGCGTAAACCGCACCTAGATTGTCTGGACTGTGGCTTATGGAGCATTGGTAATTGGGTTGGTCCACGGTGGATAGCTGTGGTGATTGATGCGGTAGAAGTACCTCTCTCACTCCTATTCAATCTGGCTAACTGGATTTGCTATATTAATTTTTTTGAAGCTTTCGATGAGTACTGACCGGGTTTCATTACAAAAAAAAGTGGGTGGTTCAGACTAATGTGTTTGCACCTATGGCTTTTTAGGCTACCGCACAGTATTAAATATTTGTGTGAATTAATAGCGCAGATTTTTCAGGCGGAAGGCCTATGGGTCAACCAAATTGGGAAAATAAGTACTCAGTCTAGGTCAATGCAATGCGTGGAGGTAATGGTGTGAGTGGCTTGGATGAATCGGAGCGCTTGGTCGCACAAAACCTCTCTAGTCTCGCATTGGTACAGCTTGAGAAGGCTATTATGGAAGGTGAAATTAGTCCTGGAGAGCGACTGAGCGAAAGTGGACTGGCGCGGCGGTTTGGTATATCCCGTGGCCCTTTGCGAGAAGCGATTGGACAGTTGGAGGGCCGTAAATTGGTCACACGTGTGTCCAATCAAGGTGCAAGGGTAGTATCGCTATCGAATGAGGATTTGCTCGACCTTTTGCAGGTTCGTGAGGGCCTTGAAGGAATGGCGTGCAGTCTTGCCAGCCAAAATATGACCGAAGCTGATCTGACACGTCTCGAAGATATGCTCACATTACATGGAAAGACGGACGCCATGCAAACTGGCCGTGGTTATTTTCAGGAGTCTGGCGATGGGGATTTCCATCAAGTTATTCTTGCAGCCTGTGGTAATGCGCGCCTGATTGCTATTTTGAGTGGTGAACTATATTCGTTGCTTCGTCTCTATCGGCACCGCCTGTCGATGCGCCCCGGTCGTCCGGCCGAAGCACTAGAAGAACATAAACATATAGTTGCAGCATTGCGCGTACGCGACTATTATGCCGCTGATGCGGCTATGCGGGCTCATTTACGGTCTAGCCGCTCTGCAGTTGAAGCCTGGATGGCAGGTGAGGAACAAAGTTCATGACAGACAACTTAGCAAAACGGCGAAAAGCCTTTCGGGCATGCATGGATTTGCGGGATGCCATGATCCTTCCGGGAGCAGCCAATGCACTAACTGCGCGTATAATTGAGGAACAGGGTTTTGGTGCGATTTATGTAACTGGGGCGGGCATTGCAAATACCTATCTTGGTGCGCCAGATATTGGGCTTGTAACGCTGACTGAGCTTGTAGGAACGGTATCTGCAATTTCCGAGATTACCGATCTACCGTTGGTAGTTGATATCGATACTGGGTTTGGAAATTCGATCAATACGCAACGCACTGTCCGACTGGTTGAACGCGCAGGTGCCGCGGCCATGCAGATTGAAGATCAGGTATTTCCGAAGAAATGTGGGCACTTTGGAGGCAAAAGTGTGATACCGCTTGAGGAGGCTGTGTCCAAAATCAAAGCGGCTCTTGATGCCCGCGAAAATGCTAACACGTTGATTATTGCGCGCACTGATGTGCGGGCTATTCATGGGCTAGAGGCGGCACTTGACCGCGCCGAGGCCTTCATTGAAGCAGGTGCTGATATGACATTTGTAGAGGCGCCAACCTCCTATGAGGAAATGCAGATGATCACATCGCGCCTCAGCGTTCCACAAGTTGCCAATATGGTGGTGGGTGGCAAGACACCTTTGACCTCGCAGGCCGATTTGGCCCGTCTTGGTTTCTCGATGGTTCTTTACGCCAATACCCCGTTGCAAGCTGCTATGCGGGCGATGAGTGATGTACTTGGCGTTCTGAAGGCTAAAGGCGATGTGAGTGGCGTGATTGATAAATTGGCTGACTTCAAAGAACGCCAGCACCTTGTGGGCAAAGAAAGCTATGACGCATTGGAAGCACGTTACAAAATCGACTAAATCAGCACAGCGCCAAGTGCCATTGCAACAGCCGCTTGCGTCGGATCCACCACCGGACGTTTCAGTATCGACTCTAGGCGTGAGCGGTGGACTGAAAGCCCTGCGCAGCCCAAAACAATCACATCTGCACTATCTTGCTGAACTAAGGTATTTGAGACCTCCTCTAACCGATCAAATGTGCCGTTGCCAGAAACGGTTTGTGCTACCGACATGTTCAGTGACCGTTCGGCTACCATACGGTCAAGTATACCCATGCGGCGCAGATATTTGCGGTGACGCAGGATTGAGCCTTCAGATATGGCAACTACTCCGATCCGATCACCACGCGCCATAGCTGTTAAAAAACCACTTTCTTGCATGCCAAAGACTGGTGTAGTAGTTGCCTCGCGCGCTGCATCAATTCCAGGGTCGGAATAGCACGCTATGATGACGGCAGACGCATCAGTGCGGGCGCGAATCAACGCTATCATTGGTGCCACAGCCGCATCGCTATCAGCCTGACTTTCAATTCCAAAGGGTCCTTCCGACACAGTCAAACATTCGATAGGTGGGGACCCATCCATTCGAAATGACATTATTGCGGCGTCGAGACCTGCGGTAACAGCCGGATTTGAATTTGGATTGATGACAAGGATTGGGCCGTTCATGCTAGATTTGCTCCAAAATTCCGATCTGGGTCTAACTCCGGGACGGGTTGTCCCGGATGTTCGGTCAAATCAATTGATGTCCTTTTAATAAACTGGCCCGCACCGGGTTTTGCGATCAGTTTTCCCTTTTCGATGATGCGTTGGCCTCGACCTAAAACGGTAACTGGCCAGCCTGTAATTTCGGTACCGGCAAAGGGATTGTAGTCCATCGCATCGTGCATTTCGCCAGCGATGCGTTTCTCGTTAGGGTCCCAAATTGCGATATCTGCATCAGCACCAATCGAAAGCGACCCTTTGCGTGGCAACATTCCATAGATCCGTGCCGCATTAGTTGATGAAAGTGCAACAAATTTATTTAAACTGATCCGGCCTTTGTTCACGCCCTCAGAGAAAAGAAGTGGTAAGCGCATTTCAATGCCAGGCATGCCATTGGCAATCTGGCGGAAATTTACATCGTATCCAGCGTTAAATTTACCCGTGACATCATAACGGTAAGGCGCGTGGTCAGAGGAGACTAGCGATAGCGACCCTGCCTGCAAATGTTGCCAGAGTATTTTTTGCGTAGGCGCATCTCGCAGGGGCGGCGAACAAATAAACTTTGCACCTTCCATTCCTGGTTTATCCAATTCATTGCGGGTCAGAAATAGGTATTGGGGGCAGGTTTCGGCCCAGACCTGTCCGCCCTTCGAACGGGCATTGGCGACTAGTTCGGCTCCGCCTGGAGTTGAGACATGCACGATGAAAAGGGGCGCTTGTGCTAAACGGGCTAATGAAATGGCTCGATTGATAGCTTCTTCTTCTGCCAGACCTGGACGCGAAGAGGCATGATAGCGCGGCGCAACATTGCCACCTTCAACCAATCGGCGGCCCATCCAATCCAGCATATCGTGGTTTTCGGCATGTACCATTGTCAACGCGCCATGGCGCCCTGCGACAGACAGTATATCAAGTAACTGACCGTCTGAGACCCGCGTTGCGTAGGTCATGAATACCTTGAACGAGGTGACGCCCTTGGCAAAAACATCTGGTAATTCGGCCAAAACATCTGGTGTTGGGTCCGTCAATATTAGGTGATAAGACCAATCGAGCACTGATTTTGGTACTGCGCGTTCATCATAGGTCTGCATTGTTTCGGCCAAACTTTTGCCTGCTTTTTGAGCTGCAAATGGCACAAAGCAGGAATTACCACCAAATGCAGCAGATATAGACCCTGACTCGTAATCGTCTGAGGTCATCACCCCCATGCCGCTTTCCTGCGCTATATGACAGTGGGCCTCTATCCCACCGGGCATTACGATACGGTTTGTCGCATCGATCACATCTTTGGCGTCAGTTATGGCCTCAGAAATTGTTACAATACGTCCATTGCGGATGCCAATATCAGCATTAAAGGTCTCGGTTGCGGTAGCTAGAGTGCCGCCACGAATGGCTAGATCATGCGCCATAGCTCAACCCTCTGTGCCGTCAGGGTATATCACACCCGTCTGGCTTGTAATGCGACTATAATGCTTAATTTGGCGATGGCGTTTGAAGTCGAAAATCGTTTTCTTGCCGAATTTAGTTGCGTCCATATCGCAAGAATGGACCAGTAATTCATCCCCATCTGTAGTGGATTTTTGCACTATAGTCCCATCTGGGGCAACAATGATGCTGCCCGCAAATAGTGGATGGCCGTCCTCATCCCCTGCTTTGGCGACAGCCACAACCCAAGCCGAATTCTGATAGGCTCCAGCCTGGCAGCAAAGATCGGAATGAAAGACCCGCGTCTCTGGCGTCTCTCCGGGATTTTGCGAATTTGTGGTTGGTGTGTTGTAACCCAACATGATCAATTCGGCGCCTTGCAGCCCAAGTTCGCGGTACGCCTCTGGCCAGCGGCGATCATTGCAGATTAGCATACCCATCCAAGCGTTCATATTGCGAAAGACGGGAAAGCCTAAATTCCCTGGTTTAAAATAGCGCTTTTCTAGGTGCTGAAAGGCGCGATCTGGGTCAAACTCAGAATGGCCTGGTAGGTGAACCTTGCGGTACTTTCCAATTATATTGAGATCAGGATCCGTGAGGACTTGAGTGTTGAAAGCTGGCCCTTCGGGAGTCTTTTCCGCATAGCCAAAGGAGATCGCAACCCTTGCTGCACGGGCGCGATCAAACAACGGTTGAGTGGCGGCATTTGGCATTTTAGCCTCAAACCAAGTGGTAACTTCGGTCGCATCTTCCATGTACCAGCGCGGAAAGAAAGTTGTCAGACAGAGTTCTGGAAAAACGACAAGAGTACAGTCTGCAGCTATAGCCTCTTCTAGGAGTACGATCATGCGAGCCACAACTGCTTCGCGGCTGTCAGACCGCTGGATTGGGCCCATTTGCGCTGCTCCAATAACTATTTCTCGCATACCTGTGTTCCTCTTTGCTATTTACCGAGGCGCTTGCGCCATTTCGGTGAAAACGTCGTCTAAACTTGAGGCGGAGCCAAGGGCCATTATCTTGTTCCATACGCGGACTGCAGCATCCTTATGCCATAAACGTGCGGTTAGGGATAAATATTTGTTGCGGACATCTGCTTCTGAATAAGGGTCTGACCAGTCACCTCTATTTGTTTCAGTCGCCGATTCTAACACTTCACCGGATTTTAACGTGAGCGTGATTTTGGCTGGCCGCTTGTGTGGCAGCAGTGCGGTCATGGTCGCATCCTCTACGACCTTCACCCGTTGCGCCAAAGCGATGATTCTGGGATTTACAATATTGGGCATCGTGAAACTGTCCACTCCGGTTGAACCATTGACCAACGCTGAGGCAACGGCGAACGGAACTGAGAATTTGCCCGCAAGCACGTTCTTGGGAGAGGGGTCATCTAATTCAACGGCGAGGGAATAAGTTTCAACAACTACGCTTTCAACTATATTGTCATCGAGCCCCGCCATACGCATCCTCAACTGCGCTAAAGCATCAAGTGCTGCATGATTGTAGCGGCAGCAGGAATGCATTTTAAAATAGTTGCGGCTGACTTCCCAGCGAGTGCCAAGGCTATCCGAAAAGGAGGCGGTATCGAAGCTATCCGAAACCACATTACCGAACACTTGGGTCACACCGTCATGATCGCCAGTAAAACCTGCTGCAATCATATCGCCTGCTAGAACGCCCATTTGGCCTGAGACACCTGCGAAGACGTTGCGGACGGTGCCGCCCTCCAGCATTGTGCGGCGTGAGGTGGACAGGCCAAGGCTCGCTGAAAGGCTGATCGCATGGCGCATCTGATCAGGTGAAGCTCTTTGCAATCGCGCTACTGCAGTCGCGGCGCAGATCGCACCCCATGTGCCATGCGGATGCATGGATGGGCGAAGTTGAGTGCTTATTCCGACCCGCGCACCCACGTCATATCCAATTGCGATAGCAGCCAATAGGTCTGCACCGCTGATCTGTAGTTGTGACGCTGCTGCGAGAGCTGCGGGAACAGTGTGCATGCCGGGATGGCCTTTGCAAAACTGGTTGCCCTCATCCATTTCAAGAGTGGTACCCGCGGTGCCGTTCAAAAGGGCGGCGGTGCCTGGAGGTCGTTTTTGGGATGTGCCTATAAGCAATGCGGTGCCGTTACCTGCTTGGCGGCTGGCAAGTGCGGTAACATCAGGCTCAGCCGCTCCGCCAACAATAGCGCCAATGCAATCGGCTAGGATGAGCGATGTACGCGCATTTATCTCTGGGAAAATGCTTGACGTTGGTGTCAGCGCAGCGAATTCCGCCACTTGTCCTAGACTGTCCATCTCTTGCCTCGGGGTAGTTTTACTGCTCTCTTTCTAACTTAGGCGTACATTGTACGAATCTGCAAGCAGAATGGAGATTTCATGAAACGGGTTCTGGTAATAATCCCCTTTCCAATGAGTGAGAAGAGCCGCGATCAACGCCGCGCACAACTGGATGCGGTTCAACTTGGCCCAGATATCGAATTTGTCTTCGAATCTGTTCGAGCGGCCCCCAAAAATTATGTCAGCGCATCAGATATGGCGTTGGCTGAATTTGGAGCTTTGGAAGCGGGTTTGGAGGCCGAAGCGCGTGGGTTTGATGCGATATGTATCGATACTATGTCGGACAGTGGCATGGCTGGGTTACGCTCTGAACTGTCGATCCCGGTAATAGGGCCGGGCCGTGCATCAGTGCTCATGGCTATGATGCTGGGGCACCGTTTTTCAATCATCGCGATGTGGCCGCATTGGCAGCATCTATATCGTAAGACTATGATGGAGTTAGGGGTCGAAGATCATTGCGCTTCAGTACGTTGGATTGAGTCTTCCCCAGACAACCAATCCTTGCTTGCAGGCAAGGAGAGTGATATTTTCCCTGCGCTTGAAGCTGTCGCCTGGCGTTGTATTAAAGAAGACGGTGCTGATGTGATCCTGCTCGGATCGACCACCATGCACGAGGCACATGCCTACCTTGCAGAGCGTTTGCCAGTGCCGGTGGTGAACCCTGGCCCGCTGACTTACAAACTGGCTGAAACCGTGCTGGGTTTAGGGCTTTCCCATAGTCGTGGAGCATATCCTACTTCGCTCGCTCCACGTCGTGACGTAATCCATGCGATGCTGGATGCGGCTGAAAGACACGGGTCCTAAATAATAGCCACTTGCCCAGATGATATAATGTAGTAACATTAAAATTATGAATATACTTGACCCTAGTTCACCAATGCCACTGTACCAACAGATGGTGGTGCAATTACAGAACCGCATTGCGAGTGGAGAGTTTGCACCAAGAACCTTTATGCCAGGAGAGTTCGATCTATCGCGTAGCTATGGCGTATCGCGTATCACTGCGAGACGTGCGCTTGATGAATTGGCTGTTGTGGGACTTGTAAAACGTGAGCGAGGGCGTGGCACAAGTGTTCTGGACCGTGCAGGCTCGAATGTGATGCGGACTTCTATTGACGGCTGGTTGGAAAATATCAGGTTGATGCAAAGTACAACTGACGTACGATTACTAGAATTCGATTATTTAAAGGCAAGACCGGAAGTGGCTTGTGCTTTGGAGCTACCTGAAGGCACTGAAGTGCAACGTTCGGTTCGCGTGCGCAGCTTTGAGGGCTCACCGATGTCGTATTTAGTGTGTTTTCTGCCTGGCGAAATTGGGCGCAGTTTTGAAGCAGACGATTTAAATTCAAAAGCACTGATGAAATTGTTGGAGTATGCGGGCCATCGGGTGGTCGCTGCCCGCCAGACGATTTCGGCTGCACTCGCAACGCCGGATACAGCAGAAGCGCTTGGCGTCTACGCTGGGGCCCCATTGTTGGAAGTCCGTAGGATTGCACTGTGTAGCGATGAGCGGGTAGTGCAGTATATCCGCGCTCTATATCGCCCTGAGCTTTATCACATCGAAATAGCTATGACCCGCAAAGTGGTGCCGGGCGGCTCTCTATGGTCCGCCCAAGAAGAAGTGGGCTGATGCAACAAACCTTGGCACAAAAAATCATCGCGCAGGCGGCCAGACTTGACTATGTGATTCCAGGCGAAGTTGTGACTGCTAAAGTTGATTTGGCGATGATCCACGACTCGGGTGGGCCGCGCCGTGTGGCTCCAATTCTTAGAGATCTCGGCGTTGGCCTTTGGGACAAGGACAAGGTTTTTTTGGTTTCAGACCACTTCGTGCCTGGCGATACCAAAGAAGCATCCGCTATCCTTAGGCTTACTCGGGACTGGGCCCGCGAGACTGGTGTGCGGTTCCTAGATGGGCAGGGCATCTGTCACGTGGTACTCCCAGAAAGTGGGCAATTACAACCTGGCATGTTTGCAGTAGGAGGCGACAGCCATTCGCCCACCGGTGGTGCCATGGGTGCTTTTATGTTTGGAATTGGAGCAACCGAAATGGCGGGGGTTCTAGCCACTGGCGAGATTTGGGTGAAAGTGCCTGAGACTATTATGATCGAATGGACGGGTCGTCTTTGTGATGGGCTGATGGCCAAGGATATAATGTTAGCGCTGTGTGGCCAACTTGGCATGGATGGTGGAAAGTATCAGGCAGTTGAATACACTGGCGAAGCTATCAAGTGGCTGTCGATGCAAGAGCGAATGACGTTAGCTAATATGACAGCTGAACTGGGTGGGCAAACTGGATTGATTGCACCAGACGGTGTCACAACTGAATTTTTGCGTAGCGTTGGAAGTGATACTTCTGACATTAGTTGCCTATATTCTGACGAGCATGCGCCTGTACTTGAGCACCACTTTTTTGATGCGACATCTCTCGCACCACAGGTTGCGGCCCCCCACTCGCCCGCCAATGCAATGCCAGCATTTGAGGCGGAAAATAAATCGATAGATGTGGCCTATGTTGGTGCATGTACTGGGGCTAAATATGAAGATTTAAAAGCTGCGGCCCGTATCTTAAAGGGACGAAAATTGGCTGATGGTGTTGAACTTCTCGTAGCGCCATCTTCCAAGCGCGATCAGGATCGTGCGGCCAAAGATGGCATTATGGCTGTGTTTGAGGCAGCAGGTGCCAAGGTTTTGCCCAACTCTTGTGGGATTTGTGCGGGCTATGGCACGCAGCGTTTGGCTGCAGACGTGACCTGCATTTCTTCAACAGCACGAAATTTCAGGGGCCGTATGGGTGACGCGACATCGCAAGTCTGGCTTGGGTCGCCATTGACAGTGGCTGCAGCAGCAGTAGCTGGCCATATTATAGACCCACGGGAGATGCTGCTGTGAGTGGACGTATCTTTTTGTTTGGTGACGACATCGACACTGATCAACTTGCTCCAGGCCAATACATGCGTGGTGGAATTGAAGCGCTTGCAGCTCATTGTCTAGAGGCAACCCGTCCTGATTTTGCCATAAACGTGCAGCCCGGCGATATCATAGTGGCAGGACGTAACTTCGGTACTGGCTCATCGCGCGAACAGGCCGTTGAAGCCCTGAGATATTTGCAGGTGGCGGGTGTTATAGCGCTGTCTTTTGCGGGTATATTTTACCGAAATGCGATAAATTTGGGGCTTCCTGTCCTGATTGTTACATCAATTGATGGAGTCAAAGATGGCGACAAGGCATCGCTTGATCTAACGGGTAGTGTGCTTAATTTGATTGTTAGAAATACTGATATCGCGTTGGAGCCAATGCCGGAAAACCTCCAAGAGATCATAGAAAGTGGTGGTTTGGTGCAATATTTGAAAAAGCGCTTGGCAGCTGAAAGCAAGGAACAAAAAAATGATATTGAAAGCTCTTCTTAGTGGTTCGGATACGATACTTGCACCAGGTATCTGCGATGCTTTGACTGCACTTATTGCAGAGCAATCGGGAGCAAAAATGGTTTACCTTTCTGGAGCGGGCCTAGCTTATACGCGGTTTGGTAGTCCTGATATTGGACTTGTTTCTATGGCTGAAGTGGCTGACACGATTGCACTTATTCGCGACAGGGTATCGATCCCAATCATCGTTGATGCTGACAACGGTTTTGGTAATGCGTTGAACGTTCAGCGCACAATGCGAGTGTTCGAACGAAATGGTGCCAACGCGTTGCAGTTGGAAGATCAGACGATGCCTAAACGCTGTGGGCACCTTGATGGTAAGGCGTTGATTAGCGCTTCTGAGATGGCTGGAAAACTTCATGCTGCTGCCGATGCGCGCGCCAGCGATGCCACACTAATAATTGCGCGCACTGATGCAATTGCTGTAGAGGGGTTTGAAGCGGCATGCGACCGGGCTGAACTATACATAGAGGCTGGTGCGGACGTTTTATTTATCGAAGCCCCGCAGAACAGAAAGCAACTTGAGGCGATTTCCAGTCGTTTTGGCGGGCGGATCCCCCTGATGGCAAACATGGTTGAAGGCGGTAAAACTCCGATCCATAGCATAGCAGATTTACAAACCTTGGGCTATTCGCTTGTTATCTTTCCGGGTGGGATAGTGCGGGCATTGGCAAAAACGGCAGGTGATTATTACCGTGCTTTGATTTTGACTGGTTCAAATGAGAGTTTTTGTGAACGAATGTACGATTTTGACGGATTGAATGGCGTAATCAAAACACACAGCATACTGAGTCAGGCAAAAAAATATGGCAATTGATCCAGTCACACTTGCGATCCTCAAGGGGCGCTTTGAGCAAATCGCTGATGAGATGGACGCGACACTGTTTCGTTCAGCCTTCAATCCAATTATTGCAGAGGCGCATGATGCCAGCCACGGCCTTTATGATGCTGAAAATGGCGATACACTTGTGCAAGGGAAGTCAGGGTTGCCAATCTTTGTCGGTGTCATGGCCTTTGCTGTGAAGGCGGTCATTCGCAAGGCTACAGCGCAGGGTGGCGTGAACGAAGGTGACATGTGGATTTTCAACGATCCTTATGATGGTGGCACCCATTTGTCTGATTTCCGACTGGTGAAACCTGTGTTCCGTGATGGAAAAGTGTTTTGCTATCTTGCCTCGGTTGGTCATTGGCATGATGTTGGTGGTAATGTACCGGGCAACTACAATCCTGCCGCAACTGAGTGTTTTCAAGAAGGAATGCTGATCCCGCCGGTTAAGCTTTATGATGGTGGTGAGTTTAGGCAAGATGTGGTCGATATCCTTTCGGCAAACTCACGCCAGCCCTTGTCGCTTTATGGTGATCTGAACGGTCAAATTAACGCAATGGATTTAGGTGAGAAGCGTCTTAATGCGCTGTTGGACGAATATGGCGCACCCACGGCCCGTCGCGCATTGGTGGCCCTCAAGGACAGAGCAGCCACAATGATGCGGGCGCAAATCTCAAACCTACCATCGGGTACTATCTCGGCTGAAGACTGGTTGGACAATGATGGTATCGATGACGTGCCGCTCAAGGTTGCGCTTGATTTGACAATTGATGGTGACAAGATGATCCTCGACTTTACGCGTTCCTCGCCGGCGTGTCGCGGCCCGGTCAATATTTCTCGCTCTACAACAATTGCGGCCTGCTATGTGGCCCTTAAACATATCTTTGTTGATGTTCCGGCAAATGCGGGTGTGCTGGAACCAGTTGAGTTTCGCATAGACAAAGACTCGCTCTTGTCAGTCAAAGCACCTAAGCCTGTGGGTGGCTATACTGAAACAATTCTGCGTCTGATCGATGTGGTTTTTCAGGCGATCGCACAAGTTGCTCCTAAATCTGCGATGGCTTGTGCTTATGGCACGATCAATGCTTTGTCGTTGGCGGGCCATCAGCCCAACGGTGCGCGCTGGGTAATGTTTTCGTTCTTTGGCGGTGGGCACGGTGCCCATGGGACAGGTGATGGTTTGAACCATGGCAACGCTCCGATTTCTACAGCAACGATTCCACCTCTGGAAATTCTTGAATCTGCGTATCCTATACGATTTACTAAATGGGCATTACGGCCCGATTCTGGTGGTATTGGACATTACCGTGGTGGCCTCGGCGCGATTTATGAGATTTCACTTCTGGACAAGGAGGCCGACGTTTTCCTCTTTGGTGAACGTGGAAAAGTTCCTCCGCGTGGTATAGTCGGTGGCGGAGATGCTGCTACAAACCGTTTTTATTATGAGCAATCGGATGGTGAACATACGCCGCCGATGGTTTCTAAAATGGTGGGCATTCATTTAGAGCAAGGGCAACACGTGCGTCTAGAGACCCCTGGTGGTGGTGGTTATGGGGACGCGCTAACGCGCAACCCTGAGATGGTGTGGTCAGATGTTGTGCAAGGTTATATTAGTGCAGAGTCAGCACTCAATGATTTCGGCGTGGTCTTTACAGATTCAGGCACAGTGGAACATGCGGCAACGATTGCCCTTAGAAAAGAGCGCAAAGTATGAGTGGTAGAATTGTTATCGGAGTCGATGTGGGTGGCACTTTTACGGATGTCTTCGTTTATAACGAAGATACAGGGAAGGTTGAAACGACCAAAGTGCCTTCTACCCGTGGTGATCAGTCAAAAGGGTTTATCGAAGGCATCATGCGGAAAGTGGTGGATTTTGGAGATATCCGCACGGTAGTGCATGGCACTACTGTTGGCACCAATGCGTTGCTCGAACGTAAAGGGGGACGTACCGGTATTATTACCACTGAAGGATTCCGTGATGTGCTGGAAATGCGGCGTCGTGATCGACCAAAGACATGGGGGCTGCGTGGGGAGTTCGAGCCTGTTGTGGCACGTCCTGACCGTGTCGAAGTGGCGGAACGGGTGCTGGCTGATGGAATCATTTTGCAGGCGGTTGATCCTGAAGAGGTAAAAGATCAGGCACGTGCACTGGCTGAGGCTGGATGTGAAGCGGTCTGTGTCTTTTTCATCAATGGCTATGCAAATTCTGAAAACGAACGCATTGCCGTCGAGGCGGTACGTAGCGTGTGGCCAACATCTTACGTCACGGCCGCCACTGAAATTTTGCCTGAAATTCGTGAATTTGAACGCCTGTCTACGGCTACTCTTAACGCCTATTTGCAACCTGTAGTGTCATCCTACCTCGATCGATTAGAGCAAGGTCTGGATGAAAAAGGGTTTGGTGGAGAATTGCTGATTGTGCAGTCTAATGGCGGAGTTATGGGGTTGCGTACGGCTAAGGACTTTCCTGTACGCACTGCTCTTTCGGGTCCTGCGGCTGGTGTTATTGCAGGGCAAGCCATTGCCGCTGCAGCTGGTTTTGATAATATTATAACATGCGACATGGGTGGCACCTCATTTGATGTTTCGCTGGTTGCCAATGGTGCGGCGGCACTTGCCCCTCAAACGGCAATTGATTTTGGGATGGTCGTGCGCACGCCAATGATTGAGATTACCACAATTGGAGCGGGTGGCGGCTCTATTGCAAGCGTCGATGCAAGTGGGTTGCTTACTGTTGGCCCAGAATCTGCCGGCTCTGATCCGGGACCAGTTTGTTACGGTTTGGGCAACACTCGTCCAACCGTTACAGATGCAAATCTGATTTTGGGCCGCATCAATCCTGACCGTCCAATCGGCGGTAAACTTGACCGGCTGGATGTCGATGCTGCCCGCGCCGCTATTAGATCTAATGTATCTGATTTTTTGGGGCTGAGTGAAGAGGAAGCTGCTGAGGCTATTCTACGCCTCGCAAACGCAAAGATGGCAGGCGCAATCCGGCTTGTGTCGATTGAAAAGGGTCATGATCCTTCTAAATTTGCCGCAATGCCGTTTGGAGGCGGTGGTGCTTTGCATACAGGTGCTTTGATCAAAGAGGTTGGTCTGGGTTCAGCCCTCGTGCCTCGCTTCCCAGGTGTAACATCTGCCTTGGGCTGTGTAGTTGCTGATACGCGCCATGACCGAGTGCAGACTGTGAATAGGCTTTTGTCGGATATAGATCCGGCAGCGCTTCGCGATGATCTTCAAGCGGTAGCAAACGCGACGCAACAGGTGGTCACATCCTCGGGAACAGCATTTGCACGCATTGATCGGCTATTCGAATTTGATATGCTTTATTTGGGCCAGACCCACACTGTCGCAGTCGCTGTAAATCCTAGCAAAGAACTGACCATCGATTCAATCCAAGCTTCCTTTAATAGCGCCTATAAAGCTACCTATGGGCGTCTTTTGGATGGTATACCTGTTCGCGTAATGAACTACCGCGTGACTGTCATTGGCCGCCGGCCCGTTTTTGACATGAGTGTGTTTGCACCAGTGCAGGGAAAACGAGCACACGATTGTCGCATTGGCACCCGCACAGTTTGGGCGGATGGGGCGTTCCACGAGGCTGTACTTTACGATCGTCTGAGCCTTGCGGTTGGCGAACAAATAGCAGGGCCAGCGATCCTTGAGCAACCAGATACCACGGTCTTTGTTGATCCAGGTCTTGTGGCTACCGTTGATTCATTTGGAAATCTCGTTATTCGCTTGGAGGGACTATCATGAACATGGATGTAAAGTTAATACCGGCCCGCACTGGCCTTTTGATAGTTGATTTGCAAAATGACTTCTTACACCCCAAAGGAGCTTATGCGCGCGCTGGTCAGACCTCAGACGCAATTACAGCACTCCCGGCCAAGGTGCTCACTGTGGCCAATGCTTTGCGCGAGCAAGGCGGATGGATCGTTTCTACTCAGTTCACCTTGGTGCCTGGCAAAGCAGACGAGCCGTTTATTGCGCCACACCTAAAGTCAATTCGTCCTTTCCTAGGGAAAGGTGATTTCCAGCCAGGCTCTTGGGGCCATTCGTTGGTTGATCAACTACAGCCAGCTGACCTGACCGTCGAAAAGGTCGCATACTCTGCTTTTTACCAAACTCGGATGGAGTTTAGCCTGCGTAAAGCCGGCATAGACACGCTTTTAGTATGTGGAATTGTAACCAATGGTGGTGTTGCATCTACTGTGCGAGGAGCACATGTGCGTGACTTTAATACGACGGTTTTGTCTGATGGCTGCGCGGCTTTTTCAGAAACAACCCATAATAACGCGATTGCTGATCTGTCAACTGTTGGCAAAGTGATGACCTGTGCACAGGCCCGAGCCATGATTGAGGCGGCCTAATGCCAGAAGTTAGCGTAGTACTTCCAACGATAGATTTCACGGCAGATGTGGTGATCATTGGGGCAGGGGCTTCCGGTCTAACTGCAGCGCTGGCGGCCGCTGAAAATGGTGCAGAGGTTGTCGTTTTAGAACGAGATGCATCGCCGTCCGGTTCAACCTCTATGTCGTCTGGTTTTGTGCCTGCACCGGGCACTCGTTTTCAGTATGCAATTGGAGTTACAGACGACACTGCAGAACTTTTTTTTGGTGATCTGCAGGCCAAAACCTATGGGAAACTGGATGAACGATTAGCCCGACTGGCCGCAGAAAATATTGCGCCAGCAATGGAATGGTTGGCTGATGCCTGCGGAGTAAAGTGGCACGTACTTGATGATTTTTTATACCCTGGACATGCACGGCATCGAATGCATGCAGTGCGTGAAAAAACTGGTTCAGCTTTGGAGGCGCGGCTTTTGGCTGCTGCCGCTGAGGCGGGTATCTCCATCGTTACAGAGGCCCTCGCTGAAACGCTTTTTTTTGATGAGTTAGGCAAAGCAATGGCCGTTGGGATAAAGCGACCAGGAGGTGCAACGGAGGTAATTGGATGCCGTAGTCTTGTTCTTGCGTGTAACGGTTATGGGGGCAACGAGCAGTTAGTGGCAGAGCACATTCCGCAGATAGCGGGAGGCCAATACTACGGGCATGCAGGCAATACTGGCCATGCTGTAATTTGGGGAAAAGCACTTGGCGCAGAAATAAAGCATCTCTCTGGTTACCAAGGGCATGGGTCACTGGCACATCCCCATGGCATCCTGATTTCATGGGCACTGATGATGCAAGGCGCCATTCAAGTGAACAGTGAAGGTCAGCGATTTTCCAATGAGATGGGGGGCTATTCTGAACAGGCGGTCAAAGTTCTCAACCAACCAAGTGGCATCGCTTGGAATATCTATGATGCGCCACGACACAATTTTTTGATTAAGGGATTTCCTGATTACTGTGAGGCTGTTGAGGCCGGTGCGATCCGTTGTGGTGCAGATGCCAAAGAATTGGCGAAGGTAACAGGCCTACCAGAATCAGCTTTGGCAGACACGTTGGCTGAAGCGTTGGCGCTGGCGAATGGCGTGGGTTCAGATGTATTGGGTCGAGATTTTTCAGATGTAGCACCATTGAACGCACCTTATTATGCCGTGAAAGTCACAGGTGCTTTGTTTCATACGCAAGGTGGCCTTGTGATCGACAATACTGCTCGTGTCCATCGGACTGATGGAGGTGTATTTACGAACCTCTATGCTTCTGGTGGTGCGGCCTGCGGGGTGTCTGGTCCAGCAGTTGAAGGATATCTTTCCGGCAATGGTTTGTTGACGGCAATTGCTTTTGGTTATCTTGCGGGTCGGAACGCGAGTGTGTTTTGAACTTACCTGTCCTAGGTTGCTGAGTTGGTCAACGGGTAGGTTCAATAATACCATAATTTTTGAAATTGCTGCAATCTCAAGATATTCCCATCGTTTGCTATGCTGAGGTCTCTATGAATAAAGTTTAGTTTCCCCTCTCGAATTTTTTTAATTATTAGATATGCTAATTGAATAAAAGTTAACTAACTAACTAAGTAAGGGTACCCATGGATTCTGTGAAACCTCTCCCGACCTATTTGGTACAACGGTATCATGGCTGGAAAGCGACCACTTTTGAGGATAATCACGCATGGTATAGACGATTAGCTAGTGAAGGCCAACGGCCTCGAGCGATGGTGATTTCGTGTTGTGACAGCCGTGTCCATGCGACTGCAATTTTCGGCGCCGAACAGGGCGAATTTTTCATCCACCGCAATATTGCAAATTTGGTACCGGCCTATTTGCCCGATGGTGAGCCGCACGGGACTTCTGCTGCGGTGGAATATGCCGTCACAGCACTTCATATTTCACATATTATTGTTTTAGGGCATTCCAATTGTGGCGGCGTGAAGGGCTGCCATGATATGTGTACCGGCTTAGCACCAGAGTTAGAAAAAAGTAGCAGCTTTGTTGGGCGCTGGATGGATATTTTGCGTCCCGGCTTTGAGCGAGTGAAACATATATCGGATGAAGCGGAGCGAGTTGCGCAGTTGGAGCGTGAGGCGGTCATAGTCTCAGTTGAAAACCTGATGACGTTCCCATTCGTCAAAAGTGCTGTCGAAAAGAACGAGCTAACCCTGCACGGGCTTTGGACCGATATTGCGGAGGGCACTTTGGAGCAATTTGACTCCGCCTCGAAGGACTTTATCCGCATTTAACTTGACCAACAAAAAAGGCCCCGCAAAATGACGGGGCCTTCATTGATATATCACGGTGAGCTTAGCCTTTTTTCAGGACTTTATTGCCCAAGACTTCAGCAATTTGCACAGCATTCAATGCGGCGCCTTTGCGAAGGTTGTCGGACACACACCAAAGGTTGATGCCGTTTTCGACCGTGACGTCCTGACGGATGCGGCTGATGAATGTGGCGTAATCGCCAACGCATTCAACCGGGCTAACATAGCCACCATCTTCGCGCTTATCGATAACCATCAGGCCAGGCGATTCGCGCAGAATTGCCCGTGCTTCATCTTCGTCCAAAAACTCTTCAAATTCGATGTTAATCGCTTCAGAATGGCCAACAAAAACTGGAACTCGCACGCAGGTTGCTGTGACTTTGATTTTTGGGTCCAGAATTTTCTTGGTTTCAGCCACCATTTTCCACTCTTCTTTGGTGTCACCACTGTCGAGGAAAACATCGATATGTGGGATCACATTGAAGGCGATTTGCTTTGTGAATATGCGCGGTGGTTTGTTGTCCACGGGGTTGTAGATGGATTTGGTTTGATCCCAGAGCTCATCGATACCGTCTTTGCCGGCTCCGGATACAGATTGATAGGTGCTGACCACAACACGTTTGATCCTGGCGCGGTCGTGCAAGGGTTTCAGGGCGACAACCATCTGCGCAGTCGAGCAATTTGGATTGGCGATGATGTTTTTCTTGCTGTAGCCAAAAATGGCATCTGCGTTTACTTCGGGCACAATCAGCGGCACATCAGGATCGTAACGATACAGGCTTGAGTTGTCGATTACGATACATCCTGCTGCGGCAGATTTTGGTGCATATTCTTTGGTGGCCTCGGAGCCCACAGCAAAAAGCGCCATGTCCCAACCGGTGAAATCAAAGGTGGCCAAATCTGTCGTCTTGAGTGTTCTGTCGCCAAAGCTCACTTCGGTGCCAAGAGATTTTCGGCTGGCAAGAACCGCAATTTCCGCAATCGGAAATTCACGTTCGTGCAGAATGTTCAGCATTTCGCGACCCACGTTACCTGTGGCCCCAACGATGACAACTTTATAAGACATAGTCTCTTCCTTTTTTCAAAGACGGGCCCGTTTAGCGTGCTGTTTGGGCAATGGAAAGGGGGGGCTAGTCTGTTCGGTCCTCTGAGAACAGATAAATTGCCAAACCCAGCAACATTGTCACACAAAAAAGTAAAATTACGGCATTATATGATACAATCGCCGCGGCGCCATCCGCTATCTTGGCGTCATAGATCCGAGCTGAAAGGTTTTGCATCACGCCAACGCCACCTATTGCAAATAGATTAATTAATGTTACGCCTCGCCCCATCAAATGTTCTGGAAAAAAGCTTCGGCCATGCGCTACCAAAATTGGAAAGGATGCGCCAAAAAAGCCGATCCCTGCCATTATTCCGGCAGCTACCCAAAAACCATTTTGTCCAAAATTATAAAGTGCCATACATAATGCTGCACATATAGAGTTGCCCGCGAAGATTACCCATTTTCGGGTATAAAATAACCGATCAAGCGGTCCATAAAAGAAATTGCCAGCAATCATAGCCAGTGCCATGACTGTGGTTGCAGTACCAACTTGAGCGATGGTAGAGCCGAACAGATCAGTGAAATAAGGTCCAATCCAAAGGCCGCGCAGCCCTGCGGCTGGTGCGTAAGCGACCAAAACCATAGGTAAGATAAACCACATGGCGCGCATGCGCAGCAGATCCAACACGCTGCCTTTTTGGGTCGCAATCACCTTCGGGGGGTCTTTGACGATCAGATAGCACAAACCGGCCACGGCCACGGTGATCACACCAATCATCATAATTGAAAGCCGCCAGCCAAACAGCTCTACCAAAAGGGTCAAAGGGAAAGCCGCGCCGATATTGCCCAGCGATCCGATCCCGAGAATGAAGGCGGCCATCGTGGCGAAAGCGGCGGCTGAAAAGCTGCGCGCCACCACATAGTAAGAGGCCATAAGAACCGGCGAACAGCCTATCCCTATCAAGGTCATTGCGAGTGAAATGTGCCAAGGCGCTGTCGCGGCCGCGAACACCATGGCGCCCCCCCCAGCCCCAAGCGCCAAAATGGCGGCATTGGTCCGCTTTGGCCCCAAGGTATCCAGCGCCCAGCCCACGGGAATTTGCATCAACGCAAAGGCCAAAAACCAATATCCTGAGGCGGCCGACAGCTGCGCCGCAGTTGCCCCAAGATCCGCCTGCAATGGCGCGGCTAAGACAGCTAAAAATGCCCGGTAAAATTGGGACAATACATAGGCCATCGTCAGGATAATTAAAGTTGCCCGCATAGCTGTCTCCGTTCTGTCTCTCTGGTGTCATGGCTGGGCCGCATGGTAAAGTCAGAACCGCAATAGAGCATAAGTAACGAATCTTTCGACCGGGCCTAGGCCAGATTTCAACGCCCAATCGCCACCACGCCCATGATCATCAGTGCCGCCATTGCGCCCTGAGTTTATGGATCTGGGCTTGCAATCGAGCTCCGCGAGTTCTGGTAGACGCTGACTTGTACCCCTGCCGTAGCGGCGCTAGCCTGGGTGCAACCCAGTTGAAAGGCAGCGCGCAAATGACATTTTCAGGAAAAACAGTTTTGATCACTGGAGCCAGCCGAGGCATAGGCGCTGCCACGGCCCATCATTTGGCTACCCTTGGCGCCAATGTTGTTCTAACCGCCCGAAGCGCACAAGCGTTGGAGCAACTTGCGGCAGATATCGGACCACAAGCCAAAGCCATTGCCTGTGATGTCTCTGACTATGATCAAGTCAAAGCCACGGTTGATCTTGCTGTGGCACAGTTTGGTGGCCTAGATATCTTGGTAAACAATGCCGGGCTTTTGGCTCCGGTACATCGTGTGGCCGATTTCGCACCGAAAGATTGGGATCAGGTAATAGACGTCAACGTGAAGGGTGTCTTTTATATGATGCATGCGGCTTTGCCGAATATGATAGTACAGGGCGGTGGCACTATTCTCAATATTTCATCCGGTGCGGCCTATGGCGTTCTGGAGGGTTGGAGCCATTATTGCGCCTCCAAAGCGGCGGTGTTGCAGCTGACCCGCTCGGGTCATGAGGAATATGCAGCCCAAGGGATCACCTGTCTGGGGCTCAGCCCGGGCACGGTGGCCACTGACATGCAGGTGTTGATCAAGGCTTCCGGTGTTAACCCGGTCAGCAAACTTGACGTCAGTGATCATATTCCGGCCTCTGACGTGGCCGAAGCGATTGCCTATCTCTGTGGTCCTGCTGGTGCTGATTTCGCGGGTGAAGATTTTCATCTCAAAGCGCCAGAGTCGCGGGCGGTGATCGGCCTGCCGGCGCGATAGCGGCTACAGCTCCGCGCCTGCCGTCCACTCTCCCCATTTCATCAGCGCATTGGCTCCAAGCCAAGCAAAAGGTTCGGGTGGCAGCTTGCTGGGCCCGTCTTGGGTGAGCACGTCGGTTAGAATGTCACTGCGGTGTCCACTGGCCAAATTGGCGGCAAGCATGCCGTGCAAGGTGCCTTTGGCCGTTCCTAAACCATTTTGGCAACAGGCTGAAAAAAGGCCCGGCGCCACCTCGCCAAAGGCTGATACAGTGTTGCGGGACAGGCAAAGTCGCCCACCCCATCGATATTGCATTGCAACGGCTTTTAGCATGGGAAAGCGTGCGGTAAAACTGGCGTCATGCGTGCGTGCCACGGAACGCATGCGGGCTTGCGACACTTCCATGGACGGGTCAAAGCTGGCGCGGTTGCGAATTATGATGCGGTCGCCTCCGGTTCCCGACACGCGCCGCACAGTGGTGCCCAAGGGATCGGCGGGTGTGGCGGCCCAATTGGCCTGCCCTCCCAAGGCTTTGACCTCTTCAGATGTGAGCGCGCGGGTCATGCTGGCATAGGTGAACACATGCATCAGCTGGCGTTTGAAAAACCCAAATGAATTTACATGGCCATTCACCGCCAAAATAACCCGCGGCGCCGTGACTTGGCCACTGGGGGTTTGGGCAGTCCAATCATCGTTATGATCCAAATCGATCACAGGAGAATTCTCGTGAATCTCTCTGTACTTAGATGCCAAGGCTCCAGCAATCCCGCGAATGTACATTGCTGGTTGCAGCATAACCGCGCCGGGGGTGAAGAGGCCGGATTGGTAATATTGGCTCCCGGTCAGCTCCGCCATTTGCGCAGGATTATATATCTCCCAAGGCTCATCCATTTTGCTCAAATGCGCGGCGTAGTCTTGGTTGTGCTTATGGCCCTTGGCGGTGGCCGCAGCGTTAAACTTTCCGCAAAGGTTGAACGCCTCTCGGGGCAGGTCAAATTCATCCGCCATATCTTTTGCAAAAGCAATAGCAGCCCGATTGTTGCGGATTTGCCTCAGATCCGCCGCGAGGCCGCCGCTATAATCTTCTGAGGCTAGATCATGCGGCAAATCAATCATAAAGCCAGAATTGCGGCCTGCTGGACCTTCGGCAATGCGCTTGGCCTCTAGCAGGATGATTTTATCGTGCGGATGCAGCTGCGACAGACGGCGCAGAGCCGCGAGCCCCGCAAACCCACCACCGATCACTAGCCAATCCGCGGTTTGCGCGCCTTCAAGCACCTGAGCCTCGGCCGCCTGCGGCAAAAGGCAGTTCCAAGCCGCAGGCCCTGGATCCACGGGCAGATGGCTCACCTTCATCTTAATACTCCTGATTTAAAGCATCCGCAGCGGGAATTTCGCGCTCACGACGGGCGATATAATCCAGCAAGGCCTCGTTCACGCCTGCATCAAGTTTAGGTTCTTCGTACTCGTTGAGCATTTGCCGGGCTCTGATCAGCCCGCGTTCATTGGTCTCGATGGATCCATCCGCTTGCCACTGTTCAATTGAATTGTTGTCAAACATCTCGGGCATGAAAAACGCCCGTTGGAAGTTTTCCAAGGTATGGGGATGGCCCAGATAATGGCCGCCGGGGCCAACATCACGCACGGCTTGCATGGCCTCTTCAAAATCATCCCAGCGAATTCCCTCCGCCATCCGGTAGCCCATGGCGCACATCTCGGCGTCGACCACGAATTTAGCCATAGAACAATGCATGCCCGCTTCATTCCAGCCCGCGCTGTGCCAGATGTAATTGGCCCCAGCCATAAGCACGGCGTTGAGGGTCATGGCGCTTTCATATCCGGCCTGCGCGTCCAGCACCTTTGATCCGCCCAGGGTGTTGGAGGTGCGCCAAGGCACTTCATAATAGCGCGCCATTTGACCGATCATAAAGTTCATCAAGCTGATTTCAGGGGTGCCTGCCATTGGCGCCCCCGAGCGCATGCTGACCGTCGCCAAATAATGCCCATAAATTGCAGGTGTGCCTTTGCGGACCACCTGCGTATAGGCTAAACAGCTGAGAGCTTCGGCATTTAGCTGCGCCACAGTGGGGGCGACAGAGGCTGGCGTATTAGCGCCACCCAGAACAAAAGGGCTGCACAATATCGGCTGGTTGCGTTTTGCAAAGGCGCGCAATGCACCCAGCATGGTTTCATCCCAGACCAAAGGGCTGTTGCCATTGCAATTGCCGGTGACGACCGCATGGTCCTCCATATAGTCAGCTCTGAACAGCAAGGCGCACATCTCAAGCACATCTTCGGCATTTTTTGGGCTGGTGGTCATGCCCATAAAGGTCTTGTCGGAATGTTTCATCGACGAGTAGGTGATGCGCAAATGTCTTTGGCTGATTGGATGATCATACGGCTCAACAATATGATGCGCTGAGGAATGCATGGCGGGTAACATATGGGCCAATTTATGGAAGTTGGCCAAATCCTCTAGCATTGGGTTGCGCCTGACGTCGTCGAGATCGCGCAGATAAGGCGCGCCGGTCATCGGCACAAAAATTGAATGATCATTGCCAAAGGGCAGGTTATTGGCGGGATTGCGGGCGTGATAGGTGAAGCTGGAGGGAATGGTTTTGATCAGCTCACGTACCAAGTCTCGATCGAGATGCACACGATCCCCATCACGAATATCTGCGCCCGCAGCGCGCCAATCGGTGATGGCAATCGGGTCGCGAAATACCACCCCCACATCTTCCAAAATAGCCATGGAAGCTTGGTCGATCTTTTCAATTTTCCCGAGGTCCATTGGCTCGGTCAACGGCAGCTTGCGCTTGAGTGCAGGCAGCATGGTAATATCGCGAGTTTGGCGAATGACCTTGCGCGCGCCGCGTCCCCGGCGTGTGGTGCCGACAGTATCAACCATGCAGCGACCCTAAGGATATGGAGGACGGCGGTTTAGCCCACATTGTCACCCTCGCTGGGGTCTGTGAGGTCAATCCAAATGGTTTTAAGTTCGGTAAATTGGTCATGCGCCTGCAATCCATTGTCGCGTCCGCCAAAGCCGGATTGCTTGTAGCCACCAAAGGGCGTGGCAATCGAGCCTTCGCCATAGGTGTTAACGGTCACAGTGCCGGCTTTGATGTCACGGGCGGCCCGGAGTGCGTTACGGGTGTTAGCTGTAAACACAGAGGCTGCCAGCCCATAATGGGTGTCATTGGCCACGGCCACGGCCTCATCATTGCTGGCCACGGTAATCACGCTCAGGATTGGTCCGAAAATTTCATCCACGGCTTTGGCATCTTTGCGGCCCACCTCGTAAATGGTGGGAAGCACAAAATTTCCTTCCGATGTACCGCCTACCAAGGCCGTTCCGGTCAAATATCCGCAAACTTTGGCAGTATGATCCGCATCAATCAAGCATCCCAGATGATTGGCCGGATCCAGCGGATCACCGGTCTTCCAATCTCTAACCCGGGCCAAAACGCGTTTCATAAGGACCTCTTTAACATCTTGATGCACAATCAAACGTGACGCCGCAGAACAGTTTTCACCCATATTCCAAAACGCAGCGTTTACCACATGGGCGGCAACATGATCTAGGTTTTCGGCATCATCAAACACCACGCAGGGGTTTTTGCCGCCACACTCTAGCACCACTTTTTTGAGGTTGCTGTCTGCCGCATAGTGCAAAAAGCGCCGTCCGGTCTCTGTCGAGCCAGTGAAACTGACCATATCAACATCCATATGCCGCCCCAACGGTTCGCCTACTGTGGGGCCATCGCCGGGTAGGACTTGCAAAACCCCACGCGGGATCCCGGCTTCACTCGCCAATTCGGCCAAGCGCATGGCGGTGAGGCTGGTTTGCTCCGCAGGTTTCACAATCACTGAGTTACCGGCCGCTAGTGCGGGGCCAATTTTCCATGCCATCATCAGCAGGGGAAAATTCCAAGGCAGAATAGCCGCCACAACTCCAATGGGTTCGCGCAAAATCATGCTGATTGCATCGTCTTGCGCAGGGGCCATTTGGTCATAGATCTTATCAATCAGCTCCGCATGCCATTTTATCGTGGTGATGGTTTCTGGGATGTCGATAGTCTCGCAGTCCAAAATAGGTTTGCCGCTGTCCAGGCTTTCCATCACCGCCAATTCTCGGCGGTTGTGGGTGATCAATTTGCAAAAGCGGATCAACACATTCTTGCGCGCGCTCGGGTGGAGCGTTGCCCAATGGCCTTGGTCAAAAGCAGCGCGCGCTTTGGTCACGGCCAGATTTACGTCACTGGCATCACAGCCGGAAATTTCTGCCAATACCGCGCCTGTGGCGGGATTAATCGTTGTAAACTTTGGACCGCTTCCAGCGCGATACTTGCCGTCAATAAAGGCGGTGCGCGGCGGCGCGAGATCGGCAGCGAGGGCTTTATACTCCGCCCTTGTTAAAAGATCGGTCATGCGCATTCTCCCATAATCTGCGCAATGGATGTGTCCATGGTGTGGACCACTTCGGCCAATTCGCGTTTGTCATCGTTGTTCAAGGGTTGAAGCGGTTTGCGCGGCGGCCCCGCATCAATACCGCGCAGAGTGAGCCCATATTTGATACATTGAACAAACTTTCCACCCTGCTCGAGCACCCGCATTAAGGGCAACATTGCCGACATTATGGCGCGGCCTTTGGTGAAATTTCCCTCAACCGCACAGGCTTGGTAGAGTGCGATATGCGCCTCAGGTGCAAAATTGGAACCTGCACAAATCCAGCTGCGTGCGCCCCAAGCGAAAAACTCCAACGCTTGATCATCCATACCGCAAGACAGTGCAATATGTGGATAATCTCTTGCCAACATATGCAGGCGATTGGGATCACCAGAGCTTTCTTTGATCGCGCAGAAATTGGGGCTTCGGCCCAGCCGGTCGAGGGTCTCTTCGTCCATATTCACGCACATGCGGCCGGGATAATTGTACAGGATCACAGGCAGATTGGCCGCGCGATCAATCGCCAGCGCATGTAGAGCAATCTCGCGCCCGGTTGGATAGGCATACGGCGGGGTTGCGATCAGCAAGGCATCCGCTCCAATGTTTCTGGCCGCCTCAGCATAGATCACCGAATCTTCGGTGCGGATGGCACCAGTGCCGATGATCATCGGCGCGCGCCCAAAAATTATTTCTTTGGCGATTGTCATCATCTCAATGCGCTCATCCATGGATTGCGCGTAATACTCTCCGGTGGTTCCTGCGATGATAAGCCCATGCACACCCGCCGTTATGAGATGCTCAATCGTGGCCTCGAGCGCAGGCCTGTTGAGCGAGAAATCATCATGATAGGGGGTCACGACGGGGGTATAGATGCCCTCAAATTGCATGGCGTTTCTTCTTTTGAGCGGCCACGTCGCGCGCCGCGGCAAAAGCGCGGCAATGGCTTGAAAGCATGAAGCGCTCGAATTTTCGATGATGTGCCATTCAGTCTCCTTGCCGAAAAGTGTATCGGCTCGGAGCAATTTGTTTGGGCTGTTGGCGACGTTTTATGGGATCATCTGCGACTTCGTTGCGATGTTATGGGGTGGTCCGGCCATAAAAGCCCAAATGCTCTTCTGCAGAGAACTTGCGGCCGGGCGCATCAAAATAAGTTAAAACGGCATTGATACGCGGGATTTCCCCCTCAACCGGTGTAACTCGATGGGCGGTGTTCACGCCACGAAACACGTTCAAAGTGCCCGCATCCTGTGGGCAGAGGGTTGTGTCCAGCTCACCGTTCAAAAGCGCTGCAACCCCATCGTAATTTGGATCTTCTTCAGAGCGTAGATCGCGTAAATACTCAAACGCACCACCCGCGCTGGGGGTCTGTAGCAGCAATGTGGTGGTGAATTCTGACCGGTCAAAATGCCAGTTAAGCGCTTCGCCGTCATAATAGGTCATGACATTTGCGCCAGCGATGCGATCATCCATTGGGAACAATGCGGATTTTTGCATCACATCGGCCAAAAAACTGGCAAAGGCGGGCCAATCATACAGCTGTGTGATGGCGGAGCCCTCGATTTGATCGGCGCAAATTGTGTGATTGGCGGTTTGGCGCAGTTGGAGGGCTGGGTGATCCGGGGCCAGGCCCAGAATGATTTTCTTGAAATAGATGTTATGGGTGCGGCGGTGCACAAAGGCCTCGGTGGCGATCACTGGGTTGACCCGCTCTAAGGTCTCGCGCAGCGCTTCTGGGTGCAGAAATCCGGGAAGATTGAACAGGCCGTTATCTGCCAAATCCGCCCTGCATTGCGCCACAAGAGCATGGTAGGCGGGGCTGTCTGGTTGGTCGATTGGGTATGTTGCGGTGTCGATGATATCCATGGCAGAATACAATCCAAATTATAGGGCTGTGTCAAAAAGAAAGACGCCGGGCAAGCCCGACGTTTTGCAGTTTTTAGATAGTGGTCACCTAGAGGCTGGCTGTAAGAGCCTCAAGAATAGCATCACCCATTTGCGATGTTGTCACTGCGGTATCGCCTTCAGCTTGCAAAAGGTCTGCGGTGCGAATGCCATCTGCGAGGACTTTCTCAACAGCTGTTTCAATCCGTGTGGCCTCTTCTCCAAGATCAAACGAATAACGCAGAGCCATTGCAAAAGACAAAACACATGCCGAGGGGTTGGCTTTGCCTTGGCCGGAAATATCTGGGGCCGAGCCGTGCACCGGTTCGTAGAGCGCTTTCGGGCGGCCATTTTCCATCGGTGAACCAAGGCTGGCAGATGGCAGCATGCCGAGCGAGCCGGTCAACATGGCTGCACAATCCGATAGGATGTCACCAAATAGATTGTCCGTGAGAATCACATCAAATTGTTTGGGCGCACGAACTAGCTGCATTGCACCATTATCTGCATACATATGTGTCAATTCCACATCCGCATAATCAGCTTGATGCACTTCAGTTACCACGTCGCGCCACAGAACGCCGGCTTCCATCACATTTGCTTTTTCCATGGAACACACACGATTGCTCCGACGACGCGCCAGTTCAAAGGCAGCGCGGGCGACACGCTCAATTTCAGATTCTGTATAGCGATGGGTGTTGATCCCGACGCGTTCATTGCCTTCTTTGAAAATGCCGCGTGGTTCGCCAAAGTAGCTGCCTGAGGTTAATTCACGGACGATCATAATGTCCAAACCAGCCACAATATCGCGCTTTAGTGAGGAAAAATCGGCCAAAGCATCAAAACACTGCGCTGGGCGTAGGTTGGCAAAAAGGTCCATTTCTTTGCGCAGGCGCAGCAATCCGCGCTCAGGCTTCAAGCTGAAATCAAGGTTATCATAGGCTGGGCCCCCAACAGCCCCAAGCAAAACTGCATCTACCGATTGCGCTTTGGCCATGGTGTCGTCATGCAGCGGCACGCCGTGCACGTCATAGGCGGCACCGCCGACCAAATCTTCAGAAACGTCAAATTTAATGTGACGGTGGGTTTCAAGCCAGTTAATGACTTTGCGTACTTCGGTCATGACTTCAGGGCCAATGCCATCGCCAGGTAGAATAAGGAGGGAGTGGGTGCTCATGAAAAGCCCTTTCAATTGTCTCAGATTGCTGAATACCGCTCAGGGCTAGTGGGGTCAAGGAATTGAGTTACCCATCCAAATCAATCGGTGAGGGCTGGCTTCAGCAACAGCACCGTGGGCCAATGCACCGCACTGCCGTGCACGAGAAAATCGCGCGAGGGCAGTATATAGCTGACGCGCAGGTTCCCTGGCTGGCTGTTTGTTTGGCCAATCAACTGCGTCGAGGCTTGGAATGCCTATATTGCTCGGATTTGCCCCGGCTTCGACCCCGGCGTTTTTTGGGCGCGTGGTGGGCGAGCAGAGCTGCCGTCGTGCCGCGCAAGCCTTCGCTGTCGATATCCACGCTGGTTTACACCCCAGTATTTGGGCGCGGCACCAACAGATATGGCATGGCCCAGCCCGCGGCGTTCAAAGCATCTTTAAACGCCCGCGCTGCTCGCAATTGTGCATCCCAATCGAAGCTTTGCAGGGCTAAGATGTTGGGTTTGGTCTGTGCGATCACTTTCAGAACCGCACGAATTTTCTGGTCTTTCCCGCGGAGGATGTCGCGGGACAAAAGTCTCGGCGCAGTGCGCTCAAGAACTGTGGTATAGGTGGCAAGGCGCACAGTGTGACTCAACCCTGGATCTGGTGAGACCAAGCAGAAAAAAGCAGGGTGCCCAATTTTTGGATAAAGCGGCGCGTGCTGCGGACTCCAGTTCTGCGACCGCGCGCAAAGCGCACTGATTGAGATAGCAGTTTTGAAAAGATGACCGCGTGGGGATCTAACGTTGTGCTCATGTTGCGCAGGGGTGAAGCGCAAAATTTGTTAAGAACTATCTAATTTTGATGGGAAAGAATGCGTTTTTCGGGCTGATGAAAAAAGGCCAGCCATTTCCGGCTGGCCTAAGACTTTAAACCCATGGCGCGCTATGTGCCATTTGGCTTTCAAAGGCGTCAATGGAGGCGATTTTTTCCAAAGTCAGACCGATATCATCCAACCCGTTGATCAGGCAATGTTTGCTATGCTGATCGACGTCAAAGGTGATCACCTCACCATCGGATGTCTCAACGCTTTGGTTTTCTAGATCGACCACCATGCGCGCATTGCTGCCTTTCCCGGCGTCTTTCATCAGCAGTTGTAGCTCATCTTCGGTCACAATCACCGGCAGGATACCATTTTTGAAGCAATTGTTGTAAAAGATATCTGCAAAGCTGGTAGAGATCACGCAGCGGATGCCGAAATCCAGCAGGGCCCAAGGCGCATGCTCGCGCGACGAGCCGCACCCAAAGTTGTCGCCGGCAACCAAAATATTCACACCTTTATAGGCATCTTTGTTGAGCACGAAATCTGGATTGTCCGTTCCGTCCAGATTGTAGCGCATCTCATGAAATGCGCTGACCCCAAGGCCGGAGCGTTTGATGGTTTTTAAAAACTGCTTGGGGATGATCATATCTGTATCGATGTTGATCAACGCCATTGGTGCGGCAATTGCTGTGAGTTTTTCGAATTTTTCCATTACATCATTTCCCGCACATCAGTGAGTTTTCCTGTGATAGCAGCTGCGGCGGCCATGGCTGGGCTCATCAAGTGAGTGCGCCCGCCGCGCCCTTGGCGGCCTTCAAAGTTGCGGTTAGATGTGGCTGCACAGCGTTCGCCGGGCTGCAACTGATCTGGGTTCATAGCCAAACACATGGAGCAGCCAGCCAAACGCCATTCAAAACCGGCATCTTTAAAGATATCAGCCAGCCCTTCTTCTTCAGCCTGGGCGCGCACCAGACCAGAGCCTGGAACGATCATGGCCCGCATGCCTTCTTTGATTTTTTGACCCTTTAAGATCGCAGCAGCAGCGCGCAGATCTTCTATCCGCCCATTGGTACAAGAGCCAATAAAGACCGTATCAATGGTGATATCTTGCAAGGGTGTGCCGGGCGTGAGGCCCATATAGTCCAAACTGCGTTGGGCGGCCCCGACTTTGCCGCCTTCGAAATCTTTTGCAGCTGGAACATGGGCAGTGATGGGCAGTACATCTTCAGGGCTGGTGCCCCAAGTGACCACGGGCGCAATATCTTCGCCCTTCATGGTGATGACCTTATCGAAATGGACATCGTCATCGGAATACAAGGTTTTCCAATAGGCCAATGCGGCATCCCAAGTTTCGCCGGTTGGGGCGTTTGGGCGGCCTTTGCAATAATCGAATGTGGTTTCATCGGGCGCGATCATGCCAGCGCGTGCGCCGCCTTCTATCGCCATGTTGCAGACGGTCATTCGGCCTTCCATGGACAGGTTGCGGATGGCTTCGCCGCAATATTCAATCACATAGCCTGTGCCGCCCGCTGTGCCAGTCACGCCGATCACTGCCAGGGTGATGTCCTTTGCGGTCACGCCAAGGCTCAGCTTGCCGGTGATTTCCACCTTCATGTTCTTTGATTTCTTTTGGATCAAAGTCTGAGTGGCAAGCACATGCTCTACCTCAGATGTGCCAATTCCATGGGCCAAAGACCCGAAAGCGCCATGAGTGGCGGTGTGGCTGTCGCCGCAAACAATGGTCATGCCGGGCAGGGTCCAACCCTGTTCAGGGCCGATGATATGCACTATACCTTGGCGCACGTCGTCAACCGGATAGTAGACCAAGCCAAATTCACGGGCGTTGGTGTCAAGCGCATCCACCTGAATGCGGCTCTCTTCGTTTTCAATACCTTTCAAACGGTCCAAAGTAGTTGGCACGTTGTGATCGGGCACAGCGATAGTTTTTTCTGGAGCACGTACGGTGCGACCTGTCATCCGCAGACCTTCAAAGGCTTGAGGGCTTGTGACCTCATGAACCAAATGCCGGTCAATATAAAGCAAACAGGTGCCGTCATCGGCTTCATGCGCCATATGCGCGTCCCAGATTTTGTCATAGAGTGTTTTAGGGGCCATATTCGGCGTTCCTTATATATCGTCTAATTTGTGGTTTCTTCGCAGTGAGGCTTTGAGCTCAGAGGCGCGGTCGCAGGCTGGATTTTGCGACACCAAAAAATCGCCAAGGCAGGCGTGCGCGATCCGAGATATCAAAGATCATATTCATGCCCCCGAATAACCCGCTCGCAGGTCTGTTACAAGCCTTCTGATGATCCATGGCGCCAGGGCCCTCGGGCGGGCGTCTGGCATAAATTCCAACAAGTCGGCAGGCTGGCAGTCCAATACTTGGCAGACCTTCTCCAAAGCATCGAATCGCAGCCCGTTCACCTTGCCGGATTTCAACAGGCTGAGATTGGCCTCCGGCAGGCCGATTTGGGTGACAAGGTCTTTCGATAAATCTTGCGAGTCCTATCATGTTGAGCCCTGGCTCTATTGTTTGACCTTAAGCGCAGTTTGCGCAAAGTGGTCCCCGATCAACACAGTTTTTTAATCTCTCATAGAGACGATTGAAGACTCCTGTTTACAATGCTAGTGAGTTTTCACCCGGCGCCGGGAGGATGCGGCGTATTGTTTGGAGGACACGGTCCTGTCTTTGACGTCTGACGCGGAAGGATCCGCGCGCAAATTGGCCAAGGGCCAATCGAGTGCTACGAGCGATGCCATTTTGGCTGCCGTTTTAAAATCCCTAAATGATGATAAAGCCGAGGATGTGGTGCAAATTGATTTGCGCGGCATTTCGCAAATTGGCGATCACATGGTGATTTGCTCTGGTCGCTCCACTCGTCAGGTGGCGGCGATCTCTGAAAAGCTGAAAAACCGCTTGAAGGATGACTTGGGCATTTTCTCCAAGCTGGAAGGCAAGGGCACGGGTGACTGGGTGCTTGTGGATACGGGCGATGTGATTGTGCATGTGTTCCGTCCAGAAGTACGCGAGTTTTACCAACTTGACCAAATGTGGTTGGAGCCAGGAGCACCAGCCCCCTCCGAGGCATAATGCGTCTGCGCATTATTGCTATCGGACGTCTGCGCAACGGCCCAGAAAAAGACCTTATTGAAGATTATATCGCCCGGTTTAACCGTACCGGGCGCCCCCTTGGCTTGGGTCCCGTTGAGTTTAGCGAGCTGGAAGACAAAAAAGGTGGCGGTAAAGCGGCCGAAGGCGCGCTTTTAAGCAAGGCCATTCCGTCAGGTGCTGCGGTGATTGCGCTGGATGAGCATGGCACATTGCAAACCTCCCCTGATTTTTCACAAAACCTAGCCCGCATTCGCGATCAAGCACCCTCTGAGCTGATCTTTGTCATCGGTGGGGCTGATGGTTTGGCGCCTGAGGTTTTGGCGCGTGCGGATGCGAAATTGAGCTTCGGCAAAATGGTGTGGCCGCATATGCTGGCCCGGGTGATGCTCACCGAGCAGCTATACCGTGCCGCATCGATCCTTTCTGGTGGCCCTTATCACCGGGTTTAGATCGTTACAGTTAGATGATCTGTGGATGGAAAAGGGTTGTAAATGTCCCCAAGCCTGCCCTAGAGTTTGACGAAATTTAGGGAGTCTGATGATGCGAACACGTGCCGCCGTTGCCATGGAATCTGGCAAACCACTTGAAATCATGGATGTGAATCTCGAAGGCCCAAAGGCTGGCGAAGTTTTGGTCGAAATTAAGGCGACAGGGATTTGTCATACCGATGAATTCACCCGATCCGGTGCTGATCCCGAAGGCATGTTTCCAGCCATTTTGGGCCATGAGGGCGCGGGCATTGTGTTGGAATGTGGCCCCGGCGTCACGGGCCTAAAACCTGGTGATCACGTCATTCCACTCTACACGCCGGAGTGTCGCGAGTGCGACTATTGTCTCAACCCAAAAACCAACCTCTGCCAAGCGATCCGCAGCACCCAAGGTCAGGGGCTTATGCCTGATGGCACCAGCCGGTTCTCAATGCTCGATGGCACGCCAATTTTACACTACATGGGCTGTTCTACTTTTGCCAATTATACGGTTTTACCTGAGATTGCTTTGGCGAAAGTGCGCCCAGATGCACCTTTTGATAAGATTTGCTATATTGGTTGTGGCGTCACGACGGGCATTGGAGCGGTGATCAACACCGCCAAAGTTGAAATTGGCAGCACGGCGATTGTGTTTGGTTTAGGTGGTATTGGTCTCAACGTGATCCAAGGTCTACGATTGGCTGGGGCGGATCAAATTGTGGGGGTGGATTTAAATCCTAGCAAGATTGAGATGGCCACGCACTTTGGCATGACAGATTTCGTGAACCCCAAAGATGTCACCGGTGATTTGGTGGCGCATTTGGTGGCGCTCACCGGCGGCGGCGCAGATTATACTTTCGACGCGACTGGAAACGTAGATGTTATGCGCACTGCTTTGGAAGCGGCTCACAAAGGATGGGGCGAAAGCGTGATCATCGGCGTGGCCCCGGCTGGCGCTGAAATCAGCACACGCCCATTCCAGCTGGTCACCGGGCGCGTTTGGCGTGGTACTGCCTTTGGCGGCGCGCGCGGTCGCACTGATGTGCCTAAGATTGTTGATTGGTACATGGACGGGAAAATTGAGATTGATGCCATGATCACCCACACCATGCCTTTGGAGGATATCAACAAAGGTTTTGATTTGATGCATGCGGGTAAATCTATTCGCGCGGTTGTCGAATTCTAATTTCAGGGCTTTTCCCCAGAAATTTTAAGACTAGAATAAAAGGGTGCGGATGCGCCCTTTTAAGTAAGAAGTTTATTGTCCATGATCGAAGTTCTTCTCAAGACCTTACCTTTCTTTGCAATTGTTGGGCTCGGTTATGTTGCTGCACGCACAAATTTCTTTTCGGAGGCCGCTACAGCCTATCTGACCAAGTTTGTGTTCTACTTTGCCTTGCCAGCCATGATTATTCGGTTTTCGGCCAATCTATCTTTTGCCGAATTGATCAATATCCCCTTCATCGCAGCCTATCTTTCTGCGTCATTTTTGATCTATTTTCTGGCCACGGGTGTCGCGATCCTGCGGCGGCGCAATGTGGCTGAGGCCGCGGTTGAGGCGCAATGTGCTACGATTGGCAATGTGGGCTTTCTTGGAATTCCAATGTTGGCGATGTTGATGGGACCGGAAGCCGTGCTTTGGGTCATGCTGGTGCTGGCAATTGATCAGCTGGTGTTTGGCAGTTTGATTGTGATCTTAATCGTAGGCTCGCGCGATGGCCGCGTGAGCTTTGGCATGTTGAAAACCGTGGGCATGGGCCTAATCAAAAACCCGATGATTATGGCGATGGTTGCTGGGCTACTATGTTCCAGCTCCGGCTGGGCGTTGCCGGTGCCTGCGACAGAATTTTTCGATATATTGGGGGCCGCGGCCACGCCGGGCGCTTTATTTGCTATTGGTGCATCCCTGGCCAGCAAGTCGGCTGAGCGAATCTCGGTCGCAGGCTGGCTCGCATTTTGCAAATTGATCCTGCATCCCGGCGCTGTAGCGATTGCCGCCCTGTTAATCTTTCCTGTGGCGCCCTATCCGGCAGCGGTTCTGATTGCGGCAACGGCTTTGCCTGTAGCTGGAAACATCTTTATTTTGGCCACCCATTACAACGTGGCCCCGGTCCGAGTTTCAGCCTCAATTTTGGTTTCAACGGTGGCCTCTGTGGTTACGGTGTCCTTGGTGATTGCCTGGGTGAGTGCGCTCTACAGCTAAGTGATCGGCCCTCGGCATATCCCTTCTTCCTTGCATACCTTAGCAATTTCCGCTTTGCACAGCGCAAAACGTACGAAAGGAATTATCATGGACATCAAATCAGAAATTGCTTGTTTCGCTGGCACGCAAGGGGTTTACACTCATGCCTCAGACGCCTGTGGTGGCAAAATGACCTTTGGGCTGTTTATGCCTGAGCAAGCAAGGCTCGGCCCGGTTCCGGTGCTCTGGTATCTGTCAGGTTTGACCTGCACCCATGAGAATGCCATGACCAAGGCCGGTGCGCAGGCTTGGGCGGCGGAAGAAGGGATTGCCTTGGTGTTCCCTGATACGTCACCGCGTGGCGCCGATGTGGCGGATGATGAGGCTTATGATCTTGGTCAAGGTGCCGGCTTTTATGTGAACGCAACCCAAGATCCATGGGCGCCGCATTTTCGGATGTGGGATTATGTGGCCGATGAACTGCCTGCGCTTTTGGGTGGCGAGTTTGCGGTAGATTTGGAGCGGCAATCGATCACGGGTCATTCTATGGGCGGTCATGGTGCTTTGACCCTCGCGATGGCCCGTCCTGCGCAATATCGCAGCGTCTCGGCTTTCTCTCCGATCTGTAATCCGATGGGCTCTGACTGGGGCCAAAAGCAACTTACGGCGTATTTAGGAGCTAAAAGCAGTGCATGGGAAACCCATGACGCTAGCCACCAAATGCTGGAAAAAGGCTTTGATGGTCCGGTTTTGGTGGACACAGGCACGCAAGATCCGTTTCTGGACCTGTTAATGCCCGAAACCTTGGCCTTTTCGATGGCAAAACGCCGTCAAAACGGCCATTTGCGTCTTCAACCAGGATATGATCATTCCTACTTCTTCGTATCGACCTTTATGGAAGATCACATTAATTTTCATGCAGAAGCATTATACGCGGAGTAACCCATGACGCAGTACGATCTGATTATAATAGGCTCAGGTCCTGGTGGGCGCTCAGCAGCCATTCAGGCAGGCAAACTTAAGCGCCGTGTGTTGGTGATTGATCGCAAAGATCGTTTGGGCGGCGTATCGGTGCACACGGGCACAATTCCGTCAAAGACCCTGCGTGAGACGGTGTTGAACCTCTCTGGTTGGCGTGAGCGCAGCTTTTATGGCCGCTCTTACCGCGTCAAAGATGAGATTGGCGCCGAGGACCTCAAAGAACGTCTGCACAAGACGCTCGACTATGAAGTGGATGTGCTGGAGCATCAATTTAACCGCAACCACGTGGAAACACTCTACGGCATGGCCCGTTTCGTTAGCCCGACTGAGGTTGAAGTGGAATCTGACACTGGAGAGGTGACTTCGGTCACCGGTGCCAATTTTCTCATTGCCACTGGCACGCGCACTTACCGCCCGGATTTGGTGCCTTTCAACGGTACAACCATTCTCGATAGTGACGAATTTCTTGAGATGTCACATATTCCACGTTCCTTGATCGTCGTCGGTGCTGGTGTTATCGGGGTGGAATATGCCACGATGTTTGCGGCACTGGATATTGACGTCACGCTGATCGAGCCACGTGATAGCTTTCTGGACTTTATCGACAAAACCCTAATCCAAGAATTCACCCATGAAATTCGTGAAAACGGCGTTGATTTACGGCTTGGTTCACCCATTGCCCAGATTAAAGATTGCAGCACCCATGTGGAGGTCGCACTTGAAAATGGCCGTCATGTGCGCGGTGAAATGCTATTGTTTGCCGCCGGTCGGATGGGTGCAACGGAGAAACTGGGTCTGGAGGCCACTGGCCTAAAAACCGACCATCGCGGCCGTTTGAATGTGGATCGTAAAACCTACCAAACTGAGGTGAAGCATATTTATGCAGTGGGCGACGTGATCGGCCATCCGTCTTTGGCGTCAACCAGCCTGCAACAGGGCCGAGTTGCAGCCTGCCATGCGATGGATACGCCCAGCTTGCCAGAAAGCCCTTGGTTTCCATATGGCATCTATTCGGTGCCTGAAATTTCGACCTGTGGGATGAGCGAGGAAGACATCCACTCCCGTGGCATTGCCTATGAGGTGGGTGTCGCGCGGTTCCGTGAAACCTCGCGTGGCCATATCATGGGGCTCCAGCATGGCATGTTGAAAATGTTGTTCTCGCTCAAAACACGTCGCGTGCTGGGGGTTCAAATTGTAGGCGAAGGGGCAACTGAGCTCATCCATATCGCGCAGGCGGTGCTCAATCTTAAGGGTACAGTGGATTACTTTGTGCAAAACACTTTCAACTATCCAACTTTGGCGGAGGCCTATAAAATCGCTGGTCTGGATGCCTTCAACCGCATGCCTATTCCTGATGAGCTCAAAGCCGTGCCCCCCAGTGCCTTATGATTTATGTTGATGCAGATGCCTGCCCGGTCAAGGCTGAGGTGGAGCAAGTGGCTAACCGTCACAAGGTGCAGGTGAAACTGGTCTGCAACGGCGGCATCCGACCTTCTGCCAATCCATTGGTGGAGCTGGTGGTGGTGGAAGCTGGCCCCGATATTGCTGATATGTGGATCGCGGATCGCGCGGGGCCCGGCGATGTGGTCATCACCACAGATATTCCCTTGGCCGCTAAGGCGGTGGCGGCTGGTGCCAAGGTGCTCAAACCCAATGGCGAGCCTTTGACCGAGGCCAATATTGGCAATGCTTTGGCGACGCGGGACTTAATGTATGATTTGCGCGCTGCCGACCCATTTCGCCAAGGTGGCGACAAAGGGTTCTCGAAAACAGATCGTTCTCGCTTTCTCAATGTCTTAGATCGCTTTTTGCGCAGCTGACGCAAGAGACAAATGCGCCATTACATGGGTCGTAATTGAACCAGAGTATAGCGCGCGACGGGCGTAGCGGTGAGGCATGGATCAAACAAAAACTCCTACTGGCGCTCTTTGGGCTCTGCTCGCGTCGTTGATCTTTTCTGTTAACGATATGCTGATCAAATTTCTGTCCGATGGCTATGCGCTGCATCAAGTTGTCTTCATCCGTTCCCTGACTGGGGTCTTACTTTTGCTCATTGTGGTGATCCCTTTGACGGGCGGCTTTGGACAGCTGCGCACCAACCGGATTGGACTGCACCTGCTGCGGGCCCTATTTGTTGTGGCTGCCAACTTGTTTTTCTATATGGCCTTGGCGGATTTGCCTTTGGCGACTGTGGTGTCAATTTTCTTTATCGCACCGTTTTTAATCACAATTTTTTCAGTGGTTTTTCTTGGTGAAACTGTAGGGAAGTGGCGATGGATTGCGGTGGCTGTAGGCCTTGCGGGTGTGATGCTGATCGTACGTCCGGGGACGGAGGCCTTTACCTATACGGCGATTTTCCCCGCACTAGCCGCAATTTGCTACGCCTCTTTTCATGTGCTCACCCGAAAAATTGGTGCGACGGAAAACCTGATGACGCTCACCTTCTACGTACCGGTGGTGTTTTTGGTGGTGACCTCGGTGATTGGCTTTAGCCTTGGTCATGGTGGATTTTCCGGTGACGGTCATCGTTCTTTTGAGTTTTTGGTCCGCGCTTGGCATTGGCCCGCTTGGGAAGATTTGGGCATTATGGTGTTTATCGGCGTGGGTGTCACCGTAGGTGGAGCTGCGATTAGCCAAGCCTACCGGGTTGCCGAAGCGGCTTTGGTGGCACCGTTTGAATATACCGGTCTAATCTACGCCACACTGTTTGGCTATCTCATCTTCTCCGAATGGCCTGATGCCTTCGAATGGGCCGGGATGTGTTTGGTATTGGCGTCAGGTTTGGTCATGGTGTGGCGCGAAGCTGTGAATTCCAAACCAAGGGTTGCACCGCCGAATTCTCCGCGCTAGCAATTGCACAACGAAAGGCCTTGATATGACCGTTTATGCAGTTGTTTTTGATATTGGAAATGTGTTGCTTGAGTGGCATCCGGAGCGTTATTTTGACAGCACCATTGGCCCCGAGCGCCGCCACGCCATGTTTGCGGCTGTAGATTTACATGCGATGAATGACCGGATCGATCTGGGTGAAGGCTTTCGCGATGTGATCTATGCGGAAGCGGAGGCAAACCCAGAATGGCGTGCTGAAATTCGTGATTGGTATGACAATTGGATCCAACTGGCGGCCCCCCCGATTGATCATTCGGTGCGCCTGCTGCGCGCTTTGAAATCGGCGGGCGTCCCGGTATTTTCACTGACCAACTTTGGGGTGGAGAGCTATGAATACGCGCAAAGCCATTACGATTTCTTGGGCGAATTCGACCGTGATTACGTCTCTGGACGGATGCAGGTGATCAAGCCTAATTCGAAAATCTACGAAATGCTGGAACAAGATTCTGGAGTGGCTCCTGATCGATTGCTCTTTGCCGATGATCGCGCCGATAATATCGCAATGGCTGCCAGTCGGGGCTGGCAAACCTACCTGTTTAAAACTCCCCAAGGCTGGGCTGACCGCCTAGTGGGGGCCGGGCTGTTGAGCTCAGAGCAAGCACAATGACCCCGGCCATAATTCCCTTTGAGGAGGGCCAGAAACGGCTCGATTGGCGGGCTTTAGTCGCGGCGCTCACGCAAAAACATCAAGGTCCAAAAGCTGAGATCGAGGATCTGTTTTTATACCGTGGGACCGATACTCTGCTCAGCCGCTCGGCTTGGATTGACGGCATGGGCTTGCTGACCAAAACCGCCACAGTTTTTCCCGGAAATCCGAAGTCTGGCCAACCGATGATTGGTGGTGGCGTGATGCTGTTTGACGACCAATCGGGGCAATTAGCGGCGGTGATTGATTTTCATCTGATCACCAAATGGAAAACTGCGGGCGATAGCCTGATGGCCGCCTTAATTTTGGCTAAGTCGGATGCGCGCGAAATTTTAATTGTGGGGGCAGGCACGGTGGGCCGCTCCTTGGTTGAGGCCTTTCGTGCTGGATTTCCAGAGGCTAATTTCACCATTTGGAACAGAAGCCCAGCAGGTGCTCAAAAATTTTCTGAGGTTACAGGTGCTGCTGTGGCATATGATTTGGAAATGGCGGTGCGTGCCGCCGATATCATTTTGACCTGCACCATGAGCACAGATCCCATTATCAAGGGTGCTTGGCTGCGCCCGGGGCAGCACCTCAACATGATTGGGGCTTACCGACCTGATATGCGCGAGGCGGATGATGAGGCTTTGCAGAAATCACGACTGTTCGTGGACAGTTTTGACACCACACTTGGTCATATTGGTGAGTTGAAAATCCCACTTGAGACGGGCGCAATTGTCCGCGACCATGTGCTCGCAGATTACTACGATCTTGCCGCGTTTCAGGCTGGGTCGGAGCACATCACTGTTTTCAAAAACGGCGGCGGCGCGCATCTAGACTTGATGACCGCGCGGTATGTTTTGGATCAGTGGCAGGGCTAAGCCGCGCCTTAAAGCAATCCGGCAATCCGAGCGCGGGCTGAATTGGAGCGTGGCTGCCAAAGGCCCCGATCAATTGCTTCTTGGAGACGTTCGGCAATTTCGTGTAGCGCGGGTATATTGGCATCCCCTATGAATTCACGGGTCTCGTCATCTTCCAAAAAGGCCGCCTCTACAGCGTCAAAATGATGAGATTTTACTGCCCCGGTGGTGGCGGCAAAAGCAAACATGTAATCCACGGTGGCTGCAATCTCGAAGGCGCCTTTGTAGCCATGGCGTTTGACACCATCGATCCATTTTGGATTGAGCACCCGCGATCGGATCACCCGGGCCATTTCATCGTCAAGCGTGCGGATCACCGGGCGTTCGGGCCGAGAATGGTCATTGTGGTAGATAGGGCGTGATTGGCCTTGCAAGCTGGCCACCGCAGCGGCAGCTCCGCCTTCAAACTGGTAATAATCATCACTGTCGAGCAGATCATGCTCGCGGTTGTCTTGGTTTTGTACAATGGCATCCACCTGCGTCAGGCGTGTTTCGAAGCCTGCGCGGTCTTTGTTGCCAGCCCGACCTTCACCATAGGCGTAGCTGCCCCATTCCAGATAAGCCGCGCCAAAGTCTGCTTGGGTGTCCCAGATGCGCTCATCAATCAGGGCTTGCAGACCCGCGCCATAGGCACCGGGTTTGGAGCCATAAACCCGTGCGCCTGCGCCATTGGCTTTGGCTGGGTTTACGTCATGCGGTTCGTCCAAGGCCAAAACTGCGCGTGCGGCGCTGTCGACTAAATCAATAAGTCCGGGAAAGGCATCCCGAAAAAAGCCAGAGATGCGCAGGGTGACATCGACCCTTGGCCGTCCTAAGGCGCTGGATGGTATCACCTCGAAGCCGGTGACCCTACGATTGGCACTGTCCCATTTGGGTTTCACTCCCATCAAAGCCAAGCATTGCGCAATGTCGTCACCACCAGTGCGCATATTTGCAGTGCCCCATGCGGTGAGCAAAAGTGCGCGTGGCCAATCGCCATGATCTTGCAAGTGCTTGTCAATCAGAAGGTTGGCGGATTTCCAGCCTAAGGCCCAAGCGATTGGGGTGGGCACGGCGCGGCTGTCGACGGAATAAAAATTACGTCCCGTTGGCAAAACATCAAGCCGCCCGCGGGTGGGCGCGCCTGAGGGCGCGGGGCTCACAAATTGTCCTGCAAGTGCAGTCAAAAGGCCTTCGCCTTCCATGGGTCCGCACTGTACCAAGGTTGGGGCAATGCCATCACGAATATGGGCCATCACTGCGCCAGATTTGTCACCCGGGGCTTGGGCCGTGGCCTCCATCAAATGTTGGGCCAAAAGCTCCAATCTCTCGACCGTATCCCCATTGCTGCGCCAGATATCTTCGCTGAGACAGGCCAAGCTGTGGGGTTTTGGTGCATCCCATTGGCCAGAAAGATCACAATCCAACGGATCAAAGGCCAACTGCAAATCATCGGCCATGGCCCGCAGCAATGAGGCGTCGCCGCCTTTGCCATTGCCACGCGGGATGCGTGCCAGTGCAATGGTCAAATCACGCAATTGTTGGCCTTCAGGGGTTTGCCCGAAGATATGTAACCCATCGCGAATTTGCGCCTCTTTGAGATCGCACAGATAGGCGTCAAGTTTGGCCAGATCTCCGGTTTCTTCGCCCTGAAACCCGATGTCTTTGTCCAAGCCGCTTGTGGCGGTTAGCGTCAGGATTTCGCGTCTGAGATAGTCTATCCGCCGTGGATCCATGCCTGCCGCTTCATAATATTCATCGACCAAAGCTTCTAGGTCTCGCAGGGGGCCATAAGTCTCTGCCCGGGTCAGAGGCGGAGTTAGGTGATCAATGATGACGGCCTGGGAGCGTCGCTTGGCTTGGGTGCCTTCGCCGGGGTCATTGACGATAAAGGGGTAGATATGCGGCATTGGTCCCAAAATAGCTTCGGGCAAGCATTCCTCGCTCAGCGCCAAAGCTTTACCGGGAAGCCATTCCAAATTGCCATGTTTGCCCAGATGCACAATCGCATGCGCACCTTGGCTGTGGCGCAGCCAAAAATAGAAGGCCAAATAGTTATGTGGAGGCACAAGGTCTGGCGAATGATAGGTCTCAGTGGGATCAATGTTATACCCCCGCGCCGGTTGTAGGCCCAAAGTGACATTGCCGAACCGCAAGATGGACAGTTTAAAGCCTCCCTCAGTAGTCGGGGTTGTGGGCTCAAAGAAGGGATCTGTACTTGGATCCCCCCAACGATCTTCAATCCGTGCGCGCAGGGCATAAGGCAGCTTTTGATACTGCGCCAAATAGTCGACCAGCGGTAGGGTTTTTCCACCGCTGCGCTCGGCGCGATCTGTAAACCAATTGGTAGGCCCGGCCATGATCTGCGCCATTAACGCCGCGCTGTCTGCAGGCAGCGCCTGCACATCATAACCAGCCTCTCGCAGAAGTGTCATCGCATGTACGGCTGAGGCGGGTGTGTCCAAACCAACCCCATTGGCCAGCCGTCCGTCTTTATTAGGATAGTTTGCCAGTACCAAAGCCACTTGCCGTTGGGCCGCGGGAGTGCGACGCAGTTTGGCCCAATTGGAGGCGAGGGCAGCCACAAAAGAGATGCGATCGCCACGGGCTTTGTAAGTGGCAATCGGGCATTCGGTGGCCTCATCAAAGAATGCTTCACCTTTGAAACTGACAGCGCGAGACAAAATTCGACCATCGACCTCGGGCAGAGCTACATTCATCGCGATATCGCGTGCGGACAGGCCGTTGAGACCGTCCTCCCAATCCTGTTCGGTGCTGGCGGAGAGCACTACTTGAAAGATAGGGGCTTTGCAGGCGGAGGACAGGGTGAGCGGATTGTCGGGGCTGCCGTCCCCATGGGGATTGCCCACAGCGAAAGAGGTGCAGTTGAGAATCACATCTGGTGGCGCGGATTGAAATAGCTGGTCCAGTGTGGCCACAGAGATTGGATCTTTGAGGGAGGCCACGAATACTGGCAACGGATTGAGGCCCGCACGCAGCAAAGCTTTAACCATGCGGTTGATGGGATTGAGACCTGCGCCTTGCACCAAAGCGCGATAGAAAATCACCGGCACAACCGGCGCGTTTTCAGTCCATTCCGTTTGTGCGGCGATGATGTCTGAGGTGCCGGCGCCGGGCCAATAGACTCCGGCGCGCAAAAGCGGCTTGGCAGACTGTGGCCGTTCGCTCGAAGAGATCATCGCGCTGCAATACTTTAGGAAGTTGACTGAGTTTTTGGGTCCGCCTTCAACCAAATAGGCCCAAAGCGCATCGTAATCTGTGTCGTCGACCGTTGAAAATAAGCGCAGTTCCGGATCTGGTTTGTCGTCTCCGGGGAGGGCTGCAAAGGCCGCGCCCGCATCCGCCAATCGGGCTGCATATTGCTCAAAGCCATATTTCCAATATGCACCACCTCCCAAGACACGCGCTACAACCAGCTTGGCTTTGGACGCGCAGGCTTCGATATGCAGATCAACCGACATGGGATGTTGTAGATGCATCATGCTGGCTAAGCGTAGGCCTGGCGGGTCAGACATCTCGGAGCGCGCGGTTGAAAGCGCCGCAAGTTCGGTATCAGCGGCGGAGATAAAGATCACATCGGCGGGGGTTTGACCTAGATCAACGGGCTCTTTTCCATCATCGACAGATCCGGGTGTGGCGGCAAGTAGATGCATCAGGCGGTTCCGTCTTGCTCAATGGAAGGGAATAGGGCATCAGCGGCGGCTAAGCGATCAGCCGCTGTAAAGGATAGATTATGGACTACAAAGACGCAGGCCACATTAAACAACGTGCCAACACCCCACGTCACAGCGAACATAACGCCAAGGGCACCAGTAAAAATCCCTTCGGCAAAGGCAACACCAAAGTGGAGCTGTTGGCCCGAATGAAAGCTGCCACCGAAGCACGTAAAGCTGCCAAATAGCCTCATAGCTGCTTTTTCATGAAGATGCTGCTGGCATTGGTGGTGTAGTCGCCAAACGGACCGCTAAGCACGAAGCCATGCCGCTCATAAAGCTTATGGGCGGCGCGCAATGTATTTCCGGTCTCTAATTTCATCTCGTCAAGGCCAGTTTCGTGGGCCAGATCCTCAAGGGTCCTGAGGATGGCATCGGCCACCCCTTGGCCTCGGGCATCTGGATCGACGAACATTGATTTAATTTCTCCATATCCGTCTTTGACAGCCAGCGCACCGGTGCCGCGCAGGATCGTTCCATGGCGTGCTGCGAAAAAATGCACATCTGCGCCGCATAGCTCGTCAATCGACAGATAGGCGTTGTCTTCGGGTGGGAACAAAGATTGCATCAACGCATGACTGGCCTGCAACAAAGCTGTGGCTTGCGGATCGTGGGGGTTGGTGCGCTCAACGATAATCATGGTGTCACCCGGCTGGGCAGCAGGCATGCAGGGCCGCCTCAATGACTGGGCGGTCTAGCCCGGCTTGGCCAATGACCACCAAACGCGTGACCCGAGGAGCCGCGCCAAAAGGTTGATCAAAATAGGTATCGACCCGCGGCCCTACGGCTTGCAGCGTGAGGCGCATGGGTTTGCCTTGCACGGCGGCAAAACCCTTTAGGCGCAAAATATCATGGGCGCGGATAATGTCGGAGGTTTGATCTGCGAACGCCTTGGCATCGGCAATCTCACCAAGGGTCACCACAAAGCTTTCAAAGGCGTCATGGTCGTGCTCATGGTGATGACGGTCATGATCATCCCCTTCTTCGTCGTGGTGATCGTCACCATCGTGCTCGTGATGGTGATGGACCTCATGACGGGACGCCAAATCAGCCTCCGCACCAATGCCTTGGCCAAGTAAGACATCCACTGGCAGCTTGCCCATCGATGTTGTGACCACCTGCACACCGTCGCGCGCAGAGCTGCGCAGGTTTGCCACCAAAGCATCGGCCTCAGCAGCATCAAGCAAATCGGTTTTATTGACCACAATCATATCTGCACAGGCTACTTGATCCTCAAACAGCTCTGACAATGGGGTTTCATGGTCTAGGTTTTCGTCCAACTTGCGCTGTGCATCCACCGCTTCTACGGAATGGGCAAAACGGCCCTCGGTCACAGCTTTACCATCCACCACGGTGACCACACCATCCACAGTCACCTGTGTTGAAATGCCCGGCCAATTGAAGGCCCGCACCAAAGGCTGTGGCAAGGCCAAGCCGCTGGTTTCGATCACGATATGGTCTGGTTTATCTTCTCGGGCCAGAAGCTTCTCCATTGTGGGAATGAAGTCATCGGCCACGGTGCAGCAGATGCACCCATTCGACAGCTCCATCACATCCTCTTCGCGACAGGTTTCGTCGCCACAGCCCTTCAAGATATCACCATCAACACCTAAATCGCCAAATTCATTGATGATCAAAGCAATCCGCCGGCCCTTCGCATTTTGCAACATATGGCGGATTAATGTGGTTTTACCCGCGCCAAGAAAGCCGGTAATGATTGTGGCAGGGATTTTCGTTACCATGTCAGTGTTCCTTGTGATCAGGCTGGGAGTGTTTTAGGGCGAAAGTGACGTAAGCAAAAGGGGCTTTTGTGAAAGATCGAGTGGTCATATGCGATACCTGTGCTGCCAAAGGGGTGGTACCTTTAGGGGTGGCTTGGGCCGACCAGCTGTCTGCCGCCGTGGCGCACAGTGGGTTGGATATTGATGTTACGACAACCTCTTGTCTCAACATGTGCGATACTCCGCTGTCATTTGCGCTCCAAGGGCCGCAAAAAGCCACTTATCTTTTCACTGGCGCAGATCCTGAGACAGATACACAAGATATGCTTGGCTTGCTCCGTTTGTATGCAGATGCGCCCGATGGATGGATCACCGAGGCCCAAGCTGCCGGGCGTTTGCGTCTTTGCTTGCAGGGCCGGGTGCCCAAACTTTAGGTTTCGAGCCGTTTTAAGGTTTCTGCTGCCACATAGCCCAAGATTGCCCAACCTGCTGCTGCAGTGCCCAAGCTTAAGGTTGCGAATTCGGCTGCCAGCTCAGGAGGGGCCACGCCAAAAAACACATCGAGATGCGGTGCGCCTACCAGTTGCGGTATCGCGATGATCGCAATACCCACCAAGGGCAGGTAACTGCGGCCAAAGGCGATAAGTCCTATGCCAGAGGCTGTCGCCAAAATCGTGCCAAGCCACCACATTTGCCGTGGTCCAATCTCTGCGGCGATCGTGCCGGGCAGCTCAGGTGGTATGCCTATGGCTGGAGCCATTTGCACGGTGATAAAGCCGCACAACCCCCAAATAATGCCTTGACGTGCTGAGGTGGCGATGCCTTTCAGCGCTGCATAGGCAATCAGCGCAGACAATAAAAGCCCATAGCCGGTATAGGTTACGATATTAAAAGCGACTGTCATCGAGTGACGGCCCCAATCTGACCCTAGGCCCGGTACGCCTCGGTCACTTTGAGGAGATCCGCCGCTGACAAAATGCAGCCGTGCGCCGGATTCATACAGCTCACCTTCTAGTAAGGCTGGAACAACAAACATGAATTGCAACAAAGCGGCTATCAGCCCTGCTACAATGCCCGCACAAATCGCGCTGACAAAAAGATTTTTAGCCATGTTTTAGTGGCAGGGAAAAGCCATCGCGTGGCGTTGGTCATGAGCCGCGTCATGCAGCGCGGTCGCTTGCGCGTACCCGGATGCAAACAGCAGGGTCAAACCTGTGATGAAGGCCAATGCGATACCAGCAGTGGCAGGCGTTGAAACTTCGATTACTTTGTTTTCAGTCGTCATAATTCTATCTCCTAAACCTGTCACACCCGACAGGGGGTTGGTATACTTTGCAGGCCGGTCTCCTGGCTGGCGGCGTGATGGTCTGTCACCTTCCCGGTTTCCCAGTGGCATAATAACAGACCCAAACCGCTTACAGTCGCGGGGGCGGCTTTGGTTTTGGATCCCTGCATGGGTCACCCGCACCAAATTCCCGTTTCAGTTCTAAATGCTTTGCATCCGACGAACACCTTACCCGACTATGTGTGTCCTGCCTGCGCCCAATCGTCAAGAACGTTTGCGACACCCAAGTGCAGAGTATCGGCATTTAGGGCTAAGCGTGGGTGTTTTTGCGCAGCTTTCCCGAGCGCTCCAAATAGGAAATACATAAACCCTAGATCATGGGATATGCTGAATCGTCACAAAACACCGTCACAGCCCAACATATTGTGGATAAGTCAGGTGATAACACAGGATACGGGCCCTCAGCGTTGACTCAGGCAGCCTTGATTCGGCAAACTCGTTGAAATAGAATCACGAGGGTGAAAGCGGTGCGGTTTTCTAAATTACGATTGAATGGGTTCAAAAGCTTTGTAGACCCTACGGATCTGATTATTGCAGATGGATTGACCGGTGTTGTGGGGCCAAATGGCTGCGGCAAGTCGAACCTGCTTGAAGCTTTACGTTGGGTCATGGGAGAAAACCGGCCCACTGCGATGCGCGGCGGCGGTATGGAAGATGTGATCTTCGCAGGCACCGCCACCCGTCCAGCCCGAAATTTCGCCGAAGTCAGCCTGCAAATTGACAATACCACACGGCTTGCACCTGCTACGTTCAATGAAAGTGATCTGCTGGACGTGGTGCGCCGGATCACCCGCGATATTGGCTCCGCCTATAAAGCCAACAGCAAAGATGTGCGCGCTCGTGATGTCCAAATGTTGTTTGCAGATGCCAGCACCGGTGCGCATTCTCCGGCCTTGGTGCGTCAGGGTCAGATCTCCGAATTGATCAACGCCAAACCCAAAGCGCGGCGTCGCATTTTGGAAGAAGCGGCAGGGATCTCTGGGCTCTATGCGCGGCGACATGAAGCGGAGCTGAAATTGCGAGGTGCTGAAACCAACCTGTCGCGGGTGGATGATGTGATCGAGCAATTGGGTAATCAACTGTCGCAACTGGCCCGGCAGGCCAAACAAGCCGCGCGGTATAAAGAATTAGGGGCCAGCCTGCGCTTGGCTGAGGGATTGCTTCTCTATCGCCGGTGGAAAGAAGCCGATGAGGCCCGCTCCACTGCTGAGGAGGCATTAAGGACTGGGACTGTGACTGCAGCACAGGCAGAAATCGCTGTGCAAAAAGCCATAAAGGCCCGCGAAATTTGTGAAGCAGCCTTGCCGACTCTGCGCGACGAAGAGGCCATTGCGAATGCAGTCTTGCAGCGGTTGAACGTGCAAAAAGACACGCTTGGTGATCAAGAAAGACGTGCCGAAGACACAATCCGCACGCTGCAACAGCGCATTGCGCAGCTGTCTGCGGATATGGAGCGCGAAGAGAACCTTAACAAAGATGCCGGCGAAACCATTTCGCGGTTGCGTGCTGAGGCGACGGAACTTGATGCGGCGGGGGCGGGTCATGCTCAAAAGGTTCAAAAAGCAGGTGGTGAGGCCTCGGAATCGGCGGCAGTGCTGCATAACCGTGAATCGCAATTGTCGGAGATTACCGAGGATGTGGCCCGCTTGGCCGCAAGCCATCAATCCGCCGAACGCTTTGTTGTGGACGCCCAAAAACGCCTATCTAAGGCTGAAACAGATAAGACCGCAGCAAACTCGGCCGTGACACAAGCGCAGTCACAAGCCAACGGCGCAGCCACTGCTTTTCAAAAATCCAGCCAAGATGAGGCCACTGCGATCAAGGCTGTGGCCGAGGCCGAAACCGCATTGGGCAAGGCTGAAGTGGAACGCGCAGAGTGCCAAGCTCAAGAGACCGTGGCCCGCGGCGCACGCGCTGAAGCTGATGGGGTGGTCAATGCTTTGCAGGCAGAAGTCTCGGCATTGGCAAAGCTGGTTGAACGTGATCGTGCGCAGGGCAATCAGATCTTAGATCAAGTGGATGTAAAAACGGGCTATGAAAAGGCACTGGGCGCCGCTTTGGCGGATGATCTTAAGGCGCCTGCAGTGAGTGTGGAGGGCCTTTCTGGCTGGGCTGAACTGGCAAGCTATGATAGGGCGCCTGCCTTGCCAGATGGGATTGAAAGCTTTGGTCAATATGTGACGGTGCCGGGGGTTTTAAATCGTCGGATTGCTCAAGTGGGGCTTGTCACAGCGGCTGAAGGGCCGCGGCTGCATGCGGTGCTTTTGCCCGGTCAACGATTGGTTAGCCTTGAGGGTGATTTATGGCGCTGGGATGGGTTTCGCGCTCAGGCCAAAGATGCGCCATCTGCGGCGGCTTTGGCTTTGGAACAGCGCAACCGGTTGCAGGCTTTGCAGCAAGAGTTGAGTTTCGCGCAGGACACATCAGAAGGTGCACAATCTGCGCATCAAACCTTGGTAGCACAGATGCAGGCTTTGGCTAAGGCTGATCAAGAGGCCCGTGAGGCCAGACGTGCTGCCGACGGGATGATGGCAGATGCCGGGCGTGCGGTGTCGCGCGCCGAAGCGGAGCGCAATTTGGCGGGAGGGCGTGTCGAGGCGCTGGCGCTGGCAGTGACACGCCACGGCGAAGACGCTGCAGAAGCGCGGGTGCAACTGCGAGAAGCGCGAACTCATGTTAATGGCTTGGAAGATCTTGCTGCTGCGCGCGCCCGGGTTGAGGATGTGAAACTCACCGTTGAGGCTAGCCGGGTGACTATGATGAGCCGCCGGGCAGCCCATGATGAAGTTCGCCGTGAAGGTGAAGCGCGTGACAAGCGAATAGCGGTTGTGACCAAGGATATAGACAGCTGGGCAGAACGGTTGGGCAATGCTAAAGCGCGGGCTGAGGAGTTGATGCTCCGCCACACAAAAGCCGAAGTTGATTTGGGCGCCGCTATTGCTGAACCGGATCAGATTTGCGCTCAGCGCACCGAAATAATGCAAGCCTTGGAAGAGGCTGAAGGCCGGCGCAGATTGGCAGCGGATAATTTAGCTTTGGGCGAGACATATTTGCGTAATGCCGCAGATGCGGAACGCAACGCCGCGCGTCTGGCCTCTGAAAGCCGTGAATCCCGTGCCCGTGCTGAAGCGCGCGCCGAGGCGGCTGTTGAAGTCGTCACATTGACGAGCGATCGCATCCGCGGAGAGCTGGACACTGAACCGCAAACCTTGTTGGAGCAGTTGGAGATTGATCCTCATAAAATGCCTCCGGCGGAACAGGTTGAGGCCGAAGTGGCACGCTTGCGCCGACAGCGCGATGCGCTGGGGGCCGTCAATTTGCGGGCGGAAGAAGATTCTTGTGAGGTTCAGGAGGAATTTGACAGTCTTTCTAGAGAGAAAGCTGATCTGGAAGAGGCAATTAAAACTCTGCGTGGGGGGATTGCCAGCCTTAACAAAGAAGGTCGCGAGCGCTTGCTGACCGCCTTTGACGAAGTGAATCGAAACTTTGGTACCCTGTTTTCACATTTATTCGGTGGAGGTGAGGCCAATCTGGTGCTGGTCGAGAGCGACGATCCGCTGGACGCCGGGCTTGAAATTCTGTGCCAACCGCCTGGCAAAAAATTGTCGACCCTCAGCCTCTTGTCGGGTGGTGAGCAAACATTGACCTCCATGGCGTTGATCTTTGCGGTATTTTTGGCAAATCCTGCACCAATTTGTGTTTTGGACGAGGTTGATGCGCCCTTGGATGATGCCAATGTGACGCGTTTTTGTGACTTGCTCGATGAGATGACCCGCCGCACTGATACGCGGTTTTTGATCATCACCCACCATGCTGTGACCATGGCGCGAATGGATCGGTTGTTTGGGGTAACCATGGCGGAACAGGGCGTTAGCCAATTGGTGTCTGTTGATCTCAAAAAGGCAGAGCAACTGGTGGCGTGATCTTTGCCCTGGTTAAAGGCGGTTAAGCAGCTCTGGCGTTGGCCAAGCGTCAGATGGCAGGCCCAGCCTGCTTTGCTCAGCTTGCACCGCAGCACGGGTTTTTGAGCCCAGAATACCATCAACTTTACCCACATCATGGCCTCGCCCTACCATCTTTCTTTGCAGATCCTTCATCTGAGTCCCATCTAGGCCTTGATCCGGGATACGCGCATAATATGCAGGCTCACCGGCCAAAAGCGTGGCAAAATAGGCGGCTGTGGTCACATAGACCAAACTTTGGTTCCATTCAAAGTAAACGCTAAAATTAGGATAGGCCAGAAATGCTGGGCCGTTGTGGCCAACGGGCAGTAAGACTGAGGCCTCGCCCACCTTGTCGTGCAACGCCCCATGGCGCGCTGTGATGCCGAGGGATTTCCAGTGGGCCACAGAGTAGGCCTTATCAAGGCCTGTCATCGACCAATCCAAATTAGCTGGTAGTTCAATTTCTTGCAACCAAGGCGCATTTGCCTGCCACCCTAACCGATTGAGCATATGGCCGCCACTCATAAGCGCATCTGGCGCGGAGTTTTGCAAATCAACCTGGCGATCACCGTCGCCATCTGTGCCGCTTTCAAGGATATCTTTGGGCAGCATTTGGATCATGCCTATTTCACCGGCCCAAGCCCCTTGGGTGAGGGCTGGATCAAACTCCCCTCGCTTGAATAGCTCAAGTGCCGCGAAGGTTTGGGGGCGAAATAAATCTGGTCGGCGGCAATCATGGGCCAAAGTGACAAGCGAGTTCAGCGTGTTAAAATTGCCTTGATTGGCCCCAAAGTCTGTTTCAAAGGCCCAAAATGCAAGCAATACCCCCGGTGGAATGCCAAATTTTTGCTCAACCTTCTGGAAGGCTAAAGTATATTTTTCAGCGTTTTTCGCAGCGTGGGTGAGTCGATTTTGTGAAATTAGAGCGTTAGAAAAGGCTATGAAGTCTTTTTGAAATACGCCTTGGCTGCGATCTGCTTTTAAGACTTTTGGGTCGTGGCTAACCTGATCAAAAAACCTGTTTACCAAGGAGTTTCGATATCCTAAGCTGCGGGCGTCTTGTTTTAACCCGGTCACAAATTGGTCAAACTTGCCGCCGCAATTTGCGGTCGCAGCAGTGGTAAAACAGGTGACGGCCAAGGTGAGCAAAAGGCGGCGCATCTAAATTCCCCAAGATCAATATCTGGAGTTTATTAGGCCCGTTTTAGAGCAAACATACAATGGTGAAGCTGAGTGCAAGCGCCAACATGCCGAACCAGGTGACCCATAAGACACGGATGGACTTGTCTATTTCCACTGGGCCGATGTCTTTTCGGCCTACGGCATTTACCCAAGCAAACTCCTGCTTCTTGCCCTCATAGCTGCGGGGTCCGGACAGGCTGATGCCCAAGGCATGGGCCATTGCCGCTTCTGGCCAGCCTGCATTCGGGGAGCGGTGCAGCTTTGCGTCTTGGATGAGGGTGTACCAAGGCGTTGCACGGCCTGTTAAGAGCCAAATTCCAAAGGCGGAAAGGCGGGCAGGGATCCAATTGACAAGATCATCTAAGCGCGCTGCGGCCCAGCCAAAGTTGATATAGGTTTCGTTTTTATAGCCGATCATACTGTCTGCTGTGTTGATAACTTTGTAGATGATCAAGCCGGGCAGGCCTGCGATTGCGAACCAAAATACCGGGGCCACGATGCCATCGGAGAAATTTTCAGCCGCGCTTTCAATGGCGCCGCGTGCAACTTGCGTTTCATCCATCGTCGCCGTGTCGCGCCCCACAATCATGGCCACGCTGCGGCGACCTGCTGAGAGGGACAGGCGCAGCGATTGCGCGACGTCTTGCACATGTTGCACAAGCGATTTCTGAGCCAGCAAAATTGCAGCCAGAATAATTTCAACCAAGGGCCCCAATAGGGCAAGCCCTGCGCCCAAAACCCCGGCTCCGATCACGAGACCTACCACCAAGATGACGCCTTTGAATGTTTGCCCTGGCGCATGGTTCAGCCAGCGGCTTGCTTTGGCGATGATATTGCCAATGATTACCGCAGGATGCGGCAGCCGTGACCAAAGCCAACGTGGCTCACCGATCAGAGCGTCCAAAATCAGAGCAAACACGAGGGTCACAGCGCAGCCTCGAGGCGTTGCCAGTCAGATTTCGGCGGCAGGCCGAGCCGGATCCATCTGTCGCTATAAGGGAAAATGCGGGTCCAAATATGAGATTTGGCCAGCTGATGCTGAAGGTCTCGAGCATTGGCCACGTCATAGGTGCGAAACAAGGGGCAGTCACCCATCGGTTGGGCGCCTATTTTATTCATGATCTGGTCTAAGCGGGTGGCGTCTTGCGCCAAGCTATTGCGTGACTGCTCGGCCCAATCTTGATCTTTAAGGGCCACTGCTCCCACCCTGAGAGCCGTGCCTGAGACGGGCCAAGGCCCTAACCTCTGGCGCAGAGCGTCGATCAGCTCAGGGTCGCCAATTGCAAAGCCAAGCCGCAACCCTGCAAGGCCCCAGAATTTGCCAAAGCTCTTAAGCAGGATATGGCCCGGCAATGTCGTCTTGGCGATATGGCTTTGCGCGGGGGCTATGTCGCAAAAGCTTTCGTCGATTATCGTCAGATCAGCGGGTGCAATCTGTGCTTGAAAGGCACCGGTGGGGTTGTTGGGGTGCACAACGACCCGTGCTTGTGGCGCTTTTGCGTCCTCTTGTGAATCCCAGCCGTGAAAACGAAAGGCGGCTGCATGTTCATTATAGGTGCGCAGGGCAATCTCGACACGGCCCGCTGGGCGCAGCGACGGGATCTGAGCGATGGCTGAGGAACAGCCCGGCACGGCCAATACATCGGCAGAGGCAGGCACATTCCAAAAGTGCCGCGCGGTGGCGCATAGATCTGCGTCAGCGCCATGATCGGGCAGGGCGGTCCAATCGTTGAGCGCAAAGCTGGGAACGGGATAGGGCTGTGGGTTTATCCCGGTGGACAGATCAAGCCAATCCGAGCGCGCACCGCCGTACTGTGCAGC
>Ga0209712_10000151_pt1 | contig 60479 bp, 53 predicted proteins | sample ArcOceMetagenome_FD_187443 | JGI IMG/M metagenome (GOLD analysis project Ga0209712, IMG submission 187443) | Marine eukaryotic phytoplankton communities from Arctic Ocean - Arctic Ocean - Greenland ARC118M Metagenome (SPAdes) (version 2) | ecosystem: Environmental > Aquatic > Marine > Oceanic...
TTACTCTTCCAACAGGTACTTCTTCTCAGGATTTTGGTGTGCTATCCTCATTTGTTATGTTTACCGCTAGTGGTGCTATTGCAGGTTCGGGAGCCTTCCCGATTATTGGAGATGTGGGTACAGCACTTGGAGCTGCTACAGCTTTTAGTGGTCTTATTGGTGACATCTATCTTGCAGGTACAACATCACTTGAAGCACCTGCTACGAGTTACAGTATTTATAAAAATGGCATCGAAGTGCCGAATTCTAGTAGAACAATTAATGTACTGAACTCAGTTGTTAATCTGCAGGCTATGGTTACTGTATCCGCAGGTGAGGCTATTGAAATACGATGGAAAGTTGATACGAGTGAATCGACACTTAGTAGTAGAACCTTATCTTTAATTCGTTCTGGAGATTAGATGCTCTTCATCAATAAGAGGGTTTAATACTCAAAGTTAATTAGGCTTTTTAATATCTATTATTTAAATTTATATCAACGGGTTTGTATATGAGCCGTTAAGAAGTTTAAATGATAAAAATTGCAAATAAAAGCCTCCTTAAAAATCCTTATAGATTTTTAAGGAGGCTTTTATTTGCAATTAATTAATGCGGTTTTAGGTATTTTTGAATTTTATTTTTTGACATTAATTATTAGCATTACAACTTATTAAAAAATAGAAGAAGCAGTTTTTGTAGTAAAGGTTTCTAAAAACAGCATACCTTTATAAGAATTTCCTTTTTTATTCAATTTCGGGCTCCAAACTGCAATACAATATTTATCTGGATGTATGGCTACAATACCGCCACCAACTCCACTTTTTCCTGGTAAACCAACTCTAAAAGCAAACTCCCCAGATTCATCATAAAATCCACAAGTAAGTAAAATTGCATTTACCCTTTTAGCTTGACTCATTGTAAGAATTTTATTGCCTTTATTAGTGGTGAAGTTATCATCCGCTAAAAAAAGAGATATTTTAGAAAGTTCTTTACAACTCATTTCTAAAGAACAGATATGAAAGTAAAAATCTAACACTTCGTTTACATCATTTTTTATATTTCCAAAAGACTTTATAAAATTACAAAGAGCAATATTTCTAAAGCCAGATTTTTTTTCAGATTGTGCTACTTTTTCATTGTAATTTAAGGCAGAATTGTTGCTAAGCTCTTTGCAAAAGTTTAAAAAATCTTCTTTTGGGTTTTTAAGATGACTTAATAAAACATCACAAATTACAATTGCACCAGAATTTATAAAAGGATTTCGTGGTTTTCCAAGGTCTTTTTCTAGTTGTAATAAAGAATTAAAAGGATTTCCAGAAGGCTCTACATTAACTCTTTCCCATAATTTTGTGTCTTCAAACTTGTAAGCTAATGTTAGTGCAAAAACCTTAGAAATACTTTGAATAGAAAATTTTTTGTCAAAATCTCCAATTCCAAAAGATTTATGATCAATAGTTGTAATGTTTACACCAAAATTATTGGGAGAAACTGTTGCTAATTCAGTAATGTAATTTGCGACTTCACCAATATCATCAACGTTTTTCACCTCAAAATAAATGTCTTCAATTATTTTTTTATAGTTTTCCATTGATAATATAGAGTATTAGTTATGACAACCGTATTAGATTTTTTTAAAAGAAACAATATAAAGAACAACTCAAAAAAAAAGGAACTACATTTATGTAATTCCTTTTCCAATATATTTATGGATTCCTGAAAAAGCAAGAATAACAGTATGGTTATAAAACTTCTACAAACAAACCTTCATCAGTCTTAGAAACTTTCGCAACTTCTTTTTTTGTTAAACCTTTAATCGTTTTATCCCATTTTTTATTAGACAAACCAGATTGCATTTTTAATTCGTTTAAATCTATTTTTTCTGCTTTTGTTATGATGGTTAAAACGATTTTTTCTTCATCATTTAATTCAATAGAAAGCGCTTTCTTTTCAGGTCTCATTTGCGGAAAGAAAAGAACTTCTTGTATAGATTGATTATTAGTTAAGAACATAATTAGTCTGTCCATTCCAATTCCCATTCCAGAGGTTGGAGGCATACCGTATTCTAACGCACGTAAAAAATCTTCATCTATAAATTCGGTAGCTTCATCATCTCCTTTTTGTGCTAGTTTTAGCTGATGTTCAAAACGTTCACGTTGATCAATTGGGTCGTTCAATTCAGAATATGCATTGGCAATTTCTTTACCACAAACCATTAATTCGAAACGCTCTGTTAATTCAGGATTGTCTCTGTGCTCCTTACAAAGTGGAGACATTTCTTTCGGATAATCTGTAATAAAAGTTGGCTGAATATAATTTCCTTCACATTTTTCACCAAAAATTTCATCAATCAATTTTCCTTTCCCCATTGTTGCATCAACAGGAATATTCATTGATTTTGCAGCTTCTCTAATTTCATCTTCCGTTTTTCCATTAATATCAAAACCAGTAAAATGTTTTATAGAGTCTGCCATCGTTACTCTCGCATAAGGCGCTTTAAAGTCAATTTTGTGTTCACCAAAAGTAGCTTCAGAAGTTCCGTTTACAGCAATTGCACAGTGTTCTAACAATTTCTCAGCAAAATCCATCATCCAATTGTAATCTTTGTAAGAAACATAGATTTCCATAGCTGTAAATTCAGGATTATGGGTTCTGTCCATTCCTTCATTTCTAAAGTTTTTCGAGAATTCATAAACACCATCAAAACCACCAACAATTAATCTTTTTAGATATAATTCGTTTGCAATTCTCATGTACAAAGGAATGTCTAAAGAATTATGATGCGTTATGAAAGGTCTTGCAGCTGCACCTCCAGGAATTGGTTGTAAAACAGGTGTTTCAACTTCAAAATAACCAGCGTCATTAAAGAAAGAGCGCATGGCATTAAATAATTTTGTACGTTTTATAAAAACTTCTTTTACATGTGGATTTACAACTAAATCTGCATAACGCTGTCTGAAACGCATTTCTGGATCTGTAAAAGCATCGTATGTAATACCATCTTTAACCTTGGGCATAGGTAAAGGTTTCAAGGCTTTAGAAAGTAATTTAAACTCTTTTACCATTACTGTTTTTTCACCCACTTGTGTTGTAAACAGTGTACCCGTAATTCCCACAAAATCGCCTAAGTCTAATAATTTCTTAAAGACATTATTGTATACAGATTTGTCTTCTCCAGTACAAATTTCATCTCTATTAAAATAAAGCTGAATTCTACCTTCACCGTCCTGTAATTGTCCAAAAGAAGCTTTACCTTGAATATTTATAACCATTAACCGGCCAGCAATCACTACCTGTTTACCTTCCACAAAGTTCTCTTTTATTTCTTTCGAATTAGAATCTACTGGAAATAAATCTGCGGGATAAGGGTTTATGCCCAAATCTCTTAATTTTGCTAGCTTTTCTCTACGTACAACTTCTTGTTCTGATAATTGCATTTGGTGTCTAAATTTTCTGATGTTTATTAAAGGGAGCAAAGATACAATCAAATGCATTAATAGGCAATTCAGATAATTGTAAAAAACAGTATATTTATTTGCGAATAGTTATAAACAATGTATATTTGCAGGCTGTTTTTTATTAAAAGCAGTATTAGTTGTGTTGTTTGGCACTTTATAAAAAGTGTCGTGGTTTTGTTAACCAATGGAAAGCTTCCCTTAAATGGGACGCTTTTTTTTATTTTAGGCAGTTTTTTCTTTAACTTAAAAGAATTAGAGAATCTTTTTTATTTCTTACCAAGGAAACTACTTTTATTTTCATTAGATCTCTTGTGATTTTTTGCTAATAATTATTATATGCTGCAAATGTACGGTTGAAATTTTATAAATATTTTATTTATATTTGTTTAAATCAATGGAAATTAAAAATGAAAAGAATATTTTTATTGCTCAGTATTATTTTATTAAGTTCTTGTGCTACGGTTCAGTTTAAAGAGAAATGGTTAAAAGAAAAATCGCCAAATACTTTTAAAGCTAGGTTTGAAACGACCAAGGGAAATTTTGATATTGTTGCAAGAAGACTATGGTCTCCGGAAGGTGTCGATAGATTATATCAAATGATAAAAAATGAATATTATACGGACCTCGCTATTTTTAGAGTCGTACCAAAATTTGTTGCTCAATTCGGAATTCATAATGATCGTATAATATATAAAAGCTGGAGTAAAGGAATTGCTGATGAACCTGTGTTGGCTAAAAATGATTTTATGACAATTTCCTTTGCTAGAGGAGGAGTAAATACAAGGTCTAATCAAATATTTATCAACTTAAAAGAAAATCATAGATTAGATAAACTTACCTATTCTGGCGTAACAGGTTTTCCTGTAGTGGCAAAAGTAATTGCTGGTCAAGAAAATGTTTTGAAATTTTATGATGGTTATGGAGATAAGTTAGGTTACAAACAAGATTCCATCACTAAATTTGGAAATAAATTTTTAAAAGAAAAATTTCCGAAAGTAGATTATATTATAAAAGCATACTTCATTAAATAAAAAAGCCACTTATAGCGGCTTTTTTAAATTAGTTTTTTGTGTAGATATAAAAATTAGGATCTACTTTAATCTCAGGCTCTGTAACTTTTATTTTTATTCTTTTATTTTTTAAAGTTGGATAAATCCATTCTGGGTCGTTATTTATAAATATTTTTATTGGCATTTTAAAATTTTCGACAACGTTTATCCATTTATAAGTCAGGATGTTATTTTTAAGTTGATATTTTAATGTAGGGATTCTAATATCTCTTAAATATTGATTGAAAACAGTAGTTAAATCAATTCCGATTTCTTGACTTAGAAAATTTTCTACTTGCACAGTTGTAACTGTTTGATGATAAAAAACGTTATTCATTTTTCTTAAAATAAGTCTCCATTTTTCATCATTATCGACCAATTGTCGCAAGGTGTGTAATAAGTTTCCACCTTTTGAATACATATCACTTGAACCGCTATTGTTTAAATGGTACTTTCCAATTATCGGCCTTTTATTCTGAATTCCTTTTCGGGTGCCAATAACATACTCAGAAGCTGCTTTTTTACCATAATAATAGTCTAAAAATAAATTTTCGGAGTAGTTGGTAAAGCTCTCATGAATCCACATGTCTGCAATATCCTTGTCAGTAATATTATTTGCAAACCACTCATGACCAGATTCATGAATAATGATGAAATCGAATTTTAAGCCCCAACCAGTTCCAGATAAATCACGACCTAAATATCCTTGTTTGTATTTATTTCCATAAGTTACAGAGCTCTGGTGTTCCATGCCTAAATAAGGAACTTCCACTAGTTTATAGCCATCCTCATAAAAAGGATAAGGTCCAAACCAATGTTCAAATGCTTTCATCATTTTTGGTGCATCTTTAAATTGCTTCTTAGCTTTTTCAAGGTTGTATTTTAGCACGTAATAATCCATGTCTAAATTTCCTTTTTCGCCTTTAAAAACCTCAGAAAAATGTGTGTAATCTCCAATGTTTACATTCACACCGTAATTGTTAATAGGGTTTTTCACAGTCCAATGATAAGTTTTTGTTGCTCCATGATCAACGATTTCTTTTAGTTTTCCATTGGAAATATCCATTAAATTACTGGGAACAGTAACGCTAATGTCCATGTTCTCAACTTCGTCATACATGTGGTCTTTGCAGGGCCACCAAACACTTGCTCCTAAACCTTGGCAAGAAGTTGCGACAAAATGATTTCCGTTTTTGTCTTTTTTCCAAGAAAAGCCTCCATCCCAAGGAGCTCTAATTGCTTCTTTAGGGTGTCCTTCATAATACACAATTACACTTTCTGTATTTCCGATTTTTTGCTTTTTTAAAAGTTGAATAAAATGAGCATTACCAGCATGCATCACTTTCAGGGCTTTACCATCTTGCGTAGCTTTTGTGATTTTTAAGGGCGCCTGTAAATCGATTTGCAAAGATTGGTATTCGTTTAGAACAGTATATTTAATGGTGTTTTTTCCTGAAATAAATTTAGTATTAGGTACAACTTCTATATCTAAATGATAGTAAATTAAATCCCACCAAATACGTTCTGGGGTAATACTTCCTCTTAAGGTGTCTTGTTGGGTGAAATTGTTCTTTTCGCTTAACAAACTTTGTGCCTGTAATGCGTAAATTCCTAAAAAAAGAAACAGTATTAAGAATGTATTTTTCATCGTTTATTTTAACTGAAACCCTTTAGCAGGTTTAGCGTTTAAAAGGTGTGTTACAAAATAATCCCAACGTTTACGCGTCATGTATTTTGTCATATCTCCATAACCATGTCTTTTATTTGGAAACAAAATCATATCAAAATCTTTGTTTGCTGCTATCAGTGCTTCTACAACTAACATAGTGTTTGAAGGAGGTACATTATTATCCATAGAACCATGCGTAATCAATAATTTTCCTTGTAAATCTTTGGCAATTAATTGGTTTGCTTGATTATCGTAATTTGTAGTTCCATCTGCTTTTCCTTCTATGCTTCCGTCTATTAGCAGACCTTGCCATTTTTCACCCCAATCTGCTTCATAATTTCTGTTGTCGTGATTTCCAGCGCCAGAAACGGCTACATCGTAAAATTCTGGATATGCAAAAACGGCCCTTGTAGAGGCAAAACCACCACCAGAATGCCCCCAAATTCCAACTCTTTCAATATCCATCCCCTTGTATTTTTTTGATAATTGTTTAATCGCGGTTATATTGTCTGGCAAACCATTATCACCCATATTACCATAATAGGCATCATGAAAAGATTTAGAACGCATCGGAGTCCCCATGGCATCAACTGCAACTACGACAAAACCCAATTCGGCAACTGCTTGAAAATCTCTCCAAACGGCTCTAAAACCATAATTACCAATACTGCCAGACTGTGGACCGGGATAAATATAATTTAAAACAGGATATTTTTTACGCTCATCATAATGGCTAGGCAAACACATAATTCCGTATAAGTCTGTTTTTTCATCTCTAGCTTTTACAGAGAATTCAATAGGTTCTTGCCAATTTTCTGCTTTTAATTCAGAAATATCTGCAGTTTCTAAATCCATTATCTTTTCACCTTTTCCATTTCTTAAAACGGAGACAGGTGGATTTGTAGTGGTTGAATAGGTATCAACTAAAAGAGAATTGTCATCAGAAAAATTTACGGTATGGGTTCCTTTAGAAGGTGTTAACTTGATTAAGTTAGAACCATCAAAATTTACTTTATAATAGTAATTATGATATGGATTTCCTTTTTCTTTTCCACCAGCGGTAAAATAAATTGCTCTATTTTTTACATCCATATTTTTGATTTGTTTTACAATCCAATTTCCAGATGTAATTTGATTCTTCAATTTTTTTGTTGCTAAATCATACAAATAAATATGTCCCCAATTTGACTTTTCTGAATACCAAATAAATTCATTGGAATCAAAGAGAACTTGCCAATTCTCCGCTCCTACCCCAGATTCATAGTATGTATTAACTTTTTCCTTATGAATCGATTTTACAACACCTGTTTTTGCATCTGCAATTTGTAAGTGTGCAATTTTATGATCTCTAGAACCAGAAACAAAAGCAAATTTTGTTCCTTCTTTATTCCATTGTGCGTCTAACAATTCGTTATTCCGACTCGCGATATGATCTGTGGTAGATCCTCTTTGAAAATCTTTGTCCATTTTTAAACGAACCATTTTTGGTTTATTTCCTAAATGAATAATTACGCGCTCAATTGTAAATATTTTATTATCTCCAGGTAAAGGATGTTTCCAAGCCTCTAACTTTGGATGACCAATATTTGTGGAAGTTAAATACATCATACCAACACCTCTGGCATCTTGTTGAAACGTTGCAATTTTATCAGAATTTGGAGACCATTTTAAAACTGCTCCATCGGTTTTAATCCAACCAGCATTATTAGTTGCATACCCATAATCTTGCTGTCCATCAAAGGTAAGCTGTGTTTTTTTGCCTGTTTCTAAATTACGAACCCATAGATTATAGTAATCAATATAAGCAGCTAACTTTCCATTTGGTGAAACATGTTCATTTTTTGAAGTTCTTTTTACTTTTGATGCTGCATTAGATAGTGTATTAGTTTTTAAATAATAACCATACTTTTTACCATTAGCACTAAAACGAAGTGTTTTTATATCTTCAGAAAAAGAAACATTGTAAATTGGTAAAGCATTTGCTTTTACCTCTGTATCTAATTCGTTTGATAAAATTTTTGCTAATTTTTGATGATCAAAAGCCTTCTTTTTAGTTTTTGCTTTTGCGTCAATTAAGAAATATTTTTTACCTTCTTTGTTTTTGGTTGCATATATTAATTTGCTGTTATTAATAAATTGACTTCCAGAAACTTTATTATAAACTAAATTATATAGATCTCTATCTACATGTTTTGCAGCTGCTTCATATTCTGCAACTGTAAATTGTTTTTGTTCCTCTGTCTTGAAACAAGAAGAAATGAATGCCGATATGCATAAAAGTGCAATAAATTTTATAGGATATTTTTTCATTTGTCTACTTTTTATTTTGATAACTCTGTAAAGTATTTATAAAAATATGGAATTGTTTCAATCCCTTTTAAATAATTCCAAACTCCAAAATGTTCGTTGGGTGAGTGAATGGCATCTGAATCTAAGCCAAAACCCATTAAAATAGTTTTGCTTTTTAATTCTTGTTCAAATAAAGCAACAATAGGAATGCTTCCACCACTTCTTTGTGGAATTGGTTTTTTACCAAAACTAGTTTCATAAGCTTTACTTGCTGCTTGGTAAGCAATATTGTCTGTCGGAGTTACATAACCTTGACCGCCATGATGCGGTTTTACAACTACTTTTACAGCGCTGGGAGCGATACTTTCAAAATGATTTTTGAATAATTGGGTGATTTTTGTCCATTCTTGATTGGGTACTAAGCGCATAGAGATTTTTGCAAAAGCTTTTGAAGCGATTACTGTTTTTGCGCCCTCACCTGTGTAACCTCCCCAAATACCGTTTACGTCTAAAGTGGGTCTTATAGCGTTGCGTTCATTTGTAGAATATCCTTTTTCACCATAAACTTTATCAATGTCTAATGCTTTTTTATAATTGTCTAAAGAAAAAGGCGCTTTTGCCATTTCTGCTCTTTCTTCCGTCGATAATTCTTCAACATCATCATAAAAACCAGGTATGGTAATGCGATTGTTTTCATCGAGTAAGGAAGCAATCATTTTTGTTAAAATATTGATTGGATTTGCAACTGCTCCTCCATACAAACCAGAATGTAAATCTCTATTTGGCCCTGTAACTTCTACTTCAACGTAACTTAAACCACGCAAACCTGTCGTAATTGATGGAATATCGTTTGCAATCATTCCAGTATCAGAAATTAAAATAACATCATTGGCTAATTTTTCTTTATTTCTCGGCACAAACCAAGCTAAACTTTCTGAGCCAACTTCTTCTTCGCCTTCTATCATAAATTTTACATTACAAGGTAAATTTCCGGTAGATGTCATGTATTCTAATGCTTTTACATGCATATACATTTGTCCTTTATCGTCACAAGCGCCACGTGCAAAAATTGCGCCTTCAGGATGAATTTCTGTTTTTTTAATTACAGGTTCAAAAGGAGGGGAGGTCCATAAATTAATAGGATCTGCAGGTTGAACATCATAATGACCATATACTAAAACGGTTGGTAAATTTTTATCGATAATTTTTTCACCATAAATAATTGGATAACCAGGGGTTTCGCAGATTTCTACATGGTCACAACCAGCTTTTTTTAGGCTTTCTAGTACAAAATCAGCAGTTAGTAAAACATCTTTTTTGTAAGCAGAATCAGCACTTACAGATGGAATTTTAAGTAACTCGATTAATTCATTTAAGAATCGTTTTTTATTGTCTTTTATGTAAGATTGAATAGTGTTCATTTGATATGTTTATTTTCTATCTCAAAAATAGAAAAATAATAACGAACTACTTTGAAGTTTGCAACTATTGTTTATATTTGCACCCCAATTTAATTGGAAAGTTGCAGGCGTGGTGGAATTGGTAGACACGCTAGACTTAGGATCTAGTGCCGCAAGGTGTGAGAGTTCGAGTCTCTCCGCCTGTACAAATACAAAACCTCATCTAATTGATATATAATTAGTTGAGGTTTTTTTAGTTTCATTAATTGTATGATTTCTGTTCGTTAGATGATTACATTTAAGGTGTTTTCTCTTTTTTATCACTCTTGGAAATATATCTTTTACCGGGTTTTCCATTTATGGTCGGACAATCTTTTCCGTTTGCGATGAGATGATCTTCATAAAGACTTATAAACTTCTGGAAGTTGGATGACGCAAATATTCTTGCTAGAGAATTTACAGATGATGCTATGGGGACGACTTCTAGTGCTTTGGTTTGAATTGTTGGGAAATTAGCTATTAAAAAATATTTCTTGTCAGCATTGGAGAAAGACAGATGTTCTATACCTTTAATCTTCCCTGGTGGAAGGTTTTCTCCTTTAATGAAATTTTTATAGCGAAGTATCTCTTATTTTAGTTCAACGTTTCTTGTCATTTTTAGTTACTTGTAATTTGGTGTTTTCTCAAAACACAAAATAAAAAATATTTTAGATTGAAATCACACGTCCTTTTTTTAAACGTTGTGTTCATATTTCGTATATTACGTTCATAATAAATTAAACAAAACATTAAAAGATGAAAAAAATTATTTTAAAATGGTACCCAATTATTTTAGCATTCCTCTGTTTATTGTACTCTGTAGGATATGGATTATTAGGTATGACAGCTGAGGCTCAATATTCGGCTCATTGGCCAGGTACAATATTATTATTTGCAATAGCAATTAGACAAAGACGAACAACATGAACATAGGATTTTTTATAGTAGGCGGTTTAATATTCTCTGTATATATGGGATTAACTATATGGAATATCGTCTACTCAAGTCGGAAACAAAAAGAAGAAAATTATCCAGATCAGAATTAAAATGTAGTTGTTAATGTAAATGTGTTTTCGGAAATAGTTTCAATTGAAGCTGATAATAAACCGAATGAATACTATTTACCTCTTAGGGTTCTTCTACCTTTTTCTTAGTACAAAAGTATTTTCATCATTATTAGATTGAATTAATTTTATAAAGTAAACGATTTCCTCTTTACAAGCAAGGCAATCACAGAAAGCTAAAGCGTTTTGTTTATAAAAAGCAAAAAACAGAAGCTATATGCTAATGACTGAAAAGGGTCTAAAAGTTGGTGTAAATTCATTCATTTTTTGAATTAACTTAATAACTCTATTTTTTATGTGGTAAATGATATTTTGTGCGCTTTTAGGCTATTGAACAAAGTACATATAGATACCAATTGTAATCACGCAAACAGCAAGGCCAGTTGCTTTTAAATATTTCCAAGGTTCAATGTCTATTTGTTTTGTGTAGACTTGTTCGTAAGCAACTTCTCTTGGTTTTAGTTTTCCTATTATTAACATCATAATAATATTCAACACAAATATGATTACTATTAAATAAAAAAAGTTAAGAAATTTTCTTCCTAAACTGGTCGTTTTATATCGAATTTACTAATGATAGACAAAATAGTATTAGGAAATAATCCATAAACAAGCATTTATTTTAAAGACTTATATTTGAGAAAACTTTTTTTATGAAGGCAATAGTTTGTAACAAATTCGGAACTCCAGATACTTTAAGATATCAAGAAATTGAGATTCTAGATCCTAAGAAAGGTGAGCTTTTAATTTCGGTAAAAGCCTGCAGTGTAAACTTTCCAGACACTTTAATCATTCAAGGAAAATATCAATTTAAGCCACTTTTTCCTTTTTCTCCAGGAAGTGATGTTGCTGGAATCATCGAAAAAGTAGGAGAAAACGTAAAACATTTTAAAGTTGGAGATGAAGTAGTTGGCTTTATTCCTTTTGGAGGTTTTGCAGAAAAAGCAATTGTAAATGCTAAAGATTGTTTTCCAAAACCCAAAGGAATGTCCATGGTAAATGCATCTGCCTTTTTGCTGGCTTACGGTACTTCTTACCATGCTTTAAAAGATAGAGGAAATCTACAAAAAGGAGAGACTGTTTTAATTTTAGGGGCTTCAGGTGGTGTCGGTTTAACCGCTTTGGAATTAGCAAAATTAATGGGAGCAAAAGTAATTGCCGCAGCTTCTACTGATGAAAAATTAGCATTGTGCAAACAATTTGGGGCAGATGAAGTGATCAATTATACAGAAGAAAATTTAAAAGACCGTGTCAAAGAATTGACAAATGGAAAAGGTGTTGATGTAATTTACGATCCTGTTGGAGGTCATTTTTCTGAATTGGCATTAAGAGCAATTGCATGGAAAGGGAGACATTTAGTCGTTGGTTTTGCTAATGGCGAAATTCCTAAAATTCCTGTTAATTTAACGTTGTTAAAAGGAGCTAGTATTGTTGGTGTTTTTTGGGGCGCTTTTGCACAGAGACAGCCAAAAGAAAGTTTAGAAAATATAAAACAACTATTAACTTGGTTTACAAAAGGTGAATTAAAACCACATATTGATAAAACCTATTCTTTACAAAATGCACCAGAGGCATTAGAAGACATGAGGCAAAGAAAGACAAAAGGTAAAATTGTAATTGATATGGAAATTTAACTTTAAGGTTTTAAAATAATTTCTTGAAAATTTAAAACTTTTTCTGTGTTTAAAAATAGATGCTCTGCTTCTTTTGGAGGAGCAGTTAGTTTTCTTTTTGTCAAATCGATCCAAGCACCATGCACTTTTATGACTGCAGATAGTTTTCCTGCTTCATTAAAAACTTCATGTATAATTTTCCACCGTTCATTATTTACTGAAAGCGCAGCAAGTTTCATGTTTACAGTTATATTTTCGCCCAAATGAATTTCTTTTCTAAAGGATGTTTCTTCTGTAAATAAAATAGGACCAATATCGTGTTTGGTGAATTTTTCAATAGAAAAATTTTGTGCAGCAAAATATCGGATTCTAACTTCAGCAGCATAGTCATTATATGCTGTGTGACGCATGTGTCTATTTGGGTCAAAATCAGACCACTTTGTAGCAAATGTTACTTGAAAACTCATGAAGAAATATTTAAAAAGCCTGATATGTTTTAGAAACGTATCAGGCTTTTACATAATAATTTGATAATTTAATGTTTAACAATTTCGGCCTTATTCTTTAATTTTAATTCATTCAAGACATTTAAAGCTTCAGAGATATACATATCTTTTGATAAAATTTTGTGCCATGCCATTCTTTTGTCGGCTAAATCTTTATTTTCTTTAAATAATGATTGCTCATATTTTGGTGAAGAATAAGTAAGGTTTGATTTGTAATCGAAAACAGATTTAAATTTTTCAGCTTCTTTTTCTTTCTCTTCACTTTCTTTGAAAAATTTTTTATAATTTAAAGAATAAGAGTTTTCTTCTTGATTTTTTTTGAGCCATTTTGCGTATTCATTTATTAATTGAAAGTTTGTGTCGGATGCAATTCTTTGTTTGCTACTATACACAACATCTGCAAAATTAGCATATGAATTTGTTTGAGAATATTTTGCTTGTGGAACTTTATCCCAAGCCAAAGCACCCTTTAAATCACGCTCACCTACTTTCATATAGCTATACCTGCTTGGCATTGCAATATCTGAGTAAACGCCTTCTTTTTGGGTTGAACCACCATTTATTCTATAGAATTTTTGGATGGTCATCTTTAAAAATCCTAAATCTTTTTCGTAATTTGAATAAAACTGATTGATGGGTAGAATGTTTTGTACAGTTCCTTTACCATACGTTTGATTTCCTCCTAAAATAACAGCTCTTTTATAATCTTGCATTGCAGCAGCAAAAATTTCTGAGGCTGAAGCAGAAAACTCATTTACCAAAATAACCAAAGAACCATCCCATTGAATTTGCGGATTTATATCATTTTTTATAATTGGGTTTTCCCCCCTATATTTTACCTGCACAATTGGGCCTTTGTCAATAAATAATCCTGAAATTTCTATGGCAGTTTTTAAAGAACCTCCCCCATTATTTCTCAAATCAACAATTAAACCAGAAACATTTTCTGCTTTTAAACGCTCAATTTCTTTTTCCATGTCTTTGGCAGAGTCTCGAGAAGCTTGATCTTGAAAATCAATATAAAAACTTGGTAAATCTATGATTGCATATTTCTTGCCGTTTTTCTCTACTATGCTCGATTTTACAAAGGTTTCATCTAATTGAACAACATCTCTTGTAATTGAAATTACTTTTATAGAACCATCTAATTTTTTCTTTACGGTTAATCTAACTTCAGTTCCTTTCTTTCCTTTGATAAATTTGATGGCATCATCTAAACGCATACCAACAATGTCTAAAGGTTCATTATCAGCTTGTGCAACTTTTAAAATAATGTCACCAGCCTCTAATTCTCCTTGTTTCCATGCAGGACCTCCAGAGACCAATTCAAAAATATGTGTATATATTCCTTTTTTCTGTAAACGAGCTCCAATTCCTTCTAGTTTTCCAGACATGCTTTGATCAAAACGTTCCTTTATTCTTGGAGCCATGTAAGTTGTATGAGGATCAAAGGCACCAACAACAGAATTTAAAAAAGTAGAAAACCAATCTTCATGTTCTAATTCTTCAATTCTCATATACAGTTCATCCATGTTTTTTAGAACTTCTGCTCTTGCTTCTTTTTCTAAAGTAACGAAAGATTTTACTTTGAATTTTTTATTCTTTTTTGCCTTTTCTTTCTGAAGTTCCATCTGTTCTTGAACTCTACCTAATGTTTGCAGTTTTAATTGTTTTCTCCAGTAATCGATTAGTTGATTATCGTTTTTTGCAAATGGTACTTCATCATAGTTTAAATCAACGGTTTCATTCTTCTTAAAGTCAAAAGGCTCTTCTAATAAAGCGCCATAATAAGATTTAGCATTTTTCATTTTGGCTAAAAAACGACTATAAACTAATTTATAAAAAGTTAAATCGTCTTGCAGTAACTGATTGTCAATTTCATATTTATATTGAGAGAATTCTTTAAGGTCTTCTTGCGTAAAATATCGTTTGCTTGGGTCTAAACCATCGACAAAAGAGTTGAAAATTTGCTCAGAAAAATCATCATTCATATCTTTCACGACAAAATGACCACGGGTTAAAATATTTTTTAACACATAAATTAAAACCTTATCTTTTTCTGGATCAGGAATTGTGTTCTTATCTGATGCATTTACTACAAAACTATTTACTAATAAAGCAATTGCTAAAAAAGCAGTACTAAACTTAAATTTGATGTTCATAAACTTTTTGTTCTTATTTTTCTCTTTTACTTTTTATTCAATCACTAAAATAGTGCCAAATTTTTAAAAACTTTTTCTTTGTTTTGAAATACTTATAATAACTTTAAGAACTACGATATTTTTCTTTGTTTTAAATTCTTATAATATTGTCAAAAAACACATAGCACTAAATATAGCATTACAATGTTACATAATTTTAGATTGATTTATTCTTTACAAAATGTTAAAAAGAAAATCGTTTAAATAAATTACATTTGTATTTAAAATGATTAGAAATGCAAGAAAAACCATTAATTTTAATAACGAATGACGATGGAATTACTGCTCCAGGAATTAGAGCGCTCATCAAAATAATGAATAAAATTGGAGAAGTTGTTGTTGTTGCTCCTGATAGTCCACAAAGCGGAATGGGACATGCAATTACGGTTGATAATGTGTTAACTTGTAATCCTATTACGATTGATGATGGTCCACAATTAGAATATACATGTTCCGGAACTCCTGCAGATTGTGTGAAAATGGCGATTAGTGAGATTTTAAATAAAAAACCAGATTTATGTGTTTCAGGTATAAACCATGGCGCAAATTCTTCTATAAATGTTATTTATTCAGGAACAATGAGTGCTGCTGTTGAAGCGGGAATAGAAGGGGTTCCTGCCATTGGTTTTTCATTATTAGATTTTAAATGGCATGCAGATTTTAAACCTGCAGAAGAATTTGTAAAAAAAATAACTTTAAATACGTTATTGAATGGTTTACCAGAAGGAATTGTTTTAAACGTAAATATTCCTAATTTAAAAGCAGAAGAAATAAAAGGAACTAAAATTTGTAGACAAGCAAATGGGGTTTGGAAAGAGAATTTTGACAAACGAAAGAGTCCTTTCGGAAAAGAATATTATTGGCTTTCTGGAGAGTTTATTAATAAGGATAAAGGTCAAGATACAGATGTATATGCATTAGAAAATGGATATGTTTCGGTTGTACCCGTGCAGTTTGATTTAACAGCACATCATATGATTCAAAAATTAAATTCTTGGGAACTCTAAAAAAAGACATTCTTATTGGTATTTTGACTGCTCTGTTTGCAACTGCAGCCAGTATTTTCTTGTACATAGAATATTTTTCTAAGTACAGTTTTAATGGTACTTTAAAAATGATTAGTGAAGCAGATTTGTATGGAAAAGTTTTGTCATTGGCCGCTATTCCTAATCTATTTGTATTCTTTATTTTTATCAAAAAGAAACAAGATCATAGAGCAAAAGGAGTTTTATTGGCGACAATTCTAATTGCTTTAACAACATTAATTTTAAAGTTTTTCTAAATGAAGTATTATATTATTGCAGGGGAAGCTTCAGGAGATTTACATGGTGCTAATTTAATGAAGGCATTGTATAAAGAAGACACAAATGCAGACATTCGGTTTTGGGGTGGCGATTTAATGGAAAAAGTTGGCGGAACTTTAGTAAGTCATTTTAAAGAAAGAGCTTTTATGGGCTTTTTTGAAGTCTTAAAAAACCTGACAAAAGTGCTAGGTTTTATAAAGTTTTGTAAAAAAGATATTGCTCAATATCAGCCAGATATAATTGTTTTTATAGACAATTCTGGATTTAATTTAAGAGTGGCTAACTGGGCGAAAAAACAAGGTTTTAAAACCAATTACTATATATCACCTCAAGTTTGGGCCAGTAGAGCAGGCAGAGTTAAAGATATTAAGAGGGATGTCGATAAAATGTTTGTAATTCTTCCTTTTGAGAAAGCTTTTTATGAAAAACATGATTATGAGGTAGCTTTTGTTGGACATCCTTTAATTGATGCAATTGCTAACAGAAAACAAGTTGATGCGGATCAATTTAGAGCAGAGCATCGTTTAGGAGATAAACGAATTATTGCTTTATTACCAGGAAGTAGAAAGCAAGAAATTACAAAAATGTTATCTGTAATGTTGTCTTTGGTTGCTGATTTTTCTGAATATGAATTTGTAATTGCAGGTGCTCCAAGTCAAGAATTCTCTTTTTATCAGCAAATAATTGGTGATAGAAAAGTGCGTTTTATCAACAATAGAACGTACGATTTATTAAGTATTTCGAATGCTGCGTTGGTAGCTTCTGGCACTGCAACTTTAGAAACAGCCTTATTTAAAGTACCTCAGGTGGTTTGTTATAAAGGAGGGAATATTTCCTATCAAATTGCAAAAAGAATTATCACTTTAAAATTTATTTCTTTGGTGAATTTAATCATGGATAAAGAAGTGGTAACAGAGTTAATTCAAAATGATCTTACAAAAGCAAATCTAAAAAATGAGCTTGCCAAAATTTTAGATAAAAAACATCGAGAAAAATTATTCTTAGCATATTTTGATTTAGAGAAAAAGCTAGGAGGAAAGGGTGCTTCAGAAAAAACAGCAAAATTGATTGTTAAGAATTTAAAGACATAAGAGATCAATGAGAAAAGTACTGTTTCTATCAATTATTTTTTCTTTTATTTTGAGCGCTTGTTCATCAACGAAAATAATAAGAGCAACTAACAATAAGACGAGTTCAAAAGCGGATAAAATTGTTAGAAATGCGTTAAAATTCAAAGGTGTAAAATATAAATTTGGTGGAACAACTAAAAGAGGAATAGATTGTTCTGGAGTAATTTATGTAGCTTTTGGAGATGAGAATTTTCAGTTGCCAAGAATCTCTAGAGATATGGCAAAAAGAGGAAGTAAAATTTCTTTAAGTAAAGCTCAAAAAGGTGATTTGTTATTTTTTAAAACGAGGAAAAGTAGAAGAAGTATCAATCATGTTGGTTTGATTATTTCTAACAAAAAGGCCCAAATTCGCTTCATACATGCTACTAGTTCTAGAGGTGTAATTGTTTCTTCGTTATCAGAAAAATATTGGAAGAAAGCTTTTGTGAAAGCGACAAAAGTACTCTAATTTGTTCTAATAATAATTTTGTAACTTTAGTTCGCTATGAAAAGGTTACTAAATTTTTTACCCTTCCACTTTGTGGTACTTCTATTTTTAGGAATTTATTCACAGTTTTATTATCAATTCTGGAATTTTGGATTTCTTAAAACACTCTTTTTAATTGCCATTATTTCTATATTTTTGCTGATTCTGAATCACAAGAAAATAAGTACTTTTTTATCTTTTATTTTGTTCTATTTGATAGGAGTTTCTTCAGTTTATTTTAATAATGATATAAATTATAAGAGTTACTATCAAAATTATGCAGAAAAGAATTCTACTGTAATCTTAAGAGTTGATAAAGTTTTAAAATCAGGGCTTTTTAATGATAAATATGAAGTAGAGGTCATCCAAGTTGTTAGTACAATAACTAGAGGTAAGGTGCTGTTAAACGTACGAAAAGATAGTCTAAGAAAGCGGTTAGAAGTTGATGATTTATTATATGTAAAGCCAGTCTTTGAAAAAGTAAATCTACCACTAAATCCATATCAATTTAATTACAAAAACTATTTAATAAAACAAGGAATTCATCAACAAGTATTTTTAGATTATAATGAGTTTAAAAGAGTAGGCTCTCAAAGTTTTTCTATGCAAGGACTTTCAGCAAAATTCAGAAATCATGTTAAGGAGTCACTAAATGATTACAATCTTAAGCCAGATGAATTAGCTGTAATAAATGCTCTGTTATTAGGGCAGCGAAAAGATATTTCTAAACAATTAATTACCGATTATTCAAGAGCTGGAAGCATTCATATTTTAGCAGTCTCTGGTTTACACGTCGGTATTATTTTACTCATTTTAACTTGGTTTTTTAAGCCTTTAGAAAGACTGAAAAGAGGAAGGCATCTCAAGGTTATTTTAGTGGTTTCATTTCTTTGGATGTTTGCTTTCGTTGCTGGTCTTTCTGCATCTGTTGTAAGAGCTGTAACTATGTTTACTTTTTTAGCAATTGGATTGTCTTTTCAACGAAAAAATATAGTGGAGTTTTCTTTAATTTCCTCCATGTTTTTTTTGCTGATTATAAAACCTATGTTTTTGTTTGATGTTGGTTTTCAACTGAGCTACTTCGCTGTTTTTGGTATCATTTGGGTACAACCAAAATTGTATAAAATTTATACACCAAAATTTAAGATAGTTGATAAATTTTGGCAATTACTATCAGTTTCGTTTGCTGCCCAAGCCGGAATTTTACCCCTTAGTTTGTACTATTTTCATCAATTTCCAAGTTTATTTTGGTTATCTAATTTAATAATAATTCCTTTTTTAGGGGGTATTTTAATTGGTGGAATTGTAATTATTTCGCTTTCATTAATTGGTTTTTTACCACAGTCTTTAGCGACAGTATACGGATTTGTAATTACACAAATGAATAATTTTGTTAGCTGGGTTTCTCATCAAGAACAATTTTTATTGAAAGATATTTCATTCTCCTTTTTAATGATGATAGCTTCCTATTTTTTTATCATTTTTCTTGTCCGTTTTTTGATTGAGAAGTCACCTAAAAAATTGATTTACTTTTTAATTTCAATCTTGATTATTCAAAGTGTTTTTCTGTTTGAAACGCATCAAAAGAAAAGAAAAACAGCATTTATAATTTTTCAAAAAAGTAGAACTTCTGTTTTAGGTATTCGAGCAGGAGAGCAACTTTTGGTGTATCATAATGAAGATAGTTTAGAAATTAGAAAATCCAATTTAATGACTTCATATAGAATTGGAGAGAATGTACAGCAACATTTTAAAACCTTTGATTCTTCTATATTTCAATTTGAGAAGGAGCATGTTTTATTGTTGGATAGTTTGGGAGTGTATCAACTTAATAACTTGAAGAATCTTAGCGTAGTTTTGCGATATTCTCCTAAAATAAATATGGAAAGATTAATAAAAACCATTCAACCAAAACAAATTATTGCGGATGCCAGCAATTATAAAAGTGATGTAAGTAGATGGCAGATTGTTTGTAAAGAACAAAAAACGCCATTTTATTACACAGGTAAAAATGGCGCTTATTTTCTAAGGAAAAATAAAAATTAATCTTTTTTAAATATGGGTTTAAAAGCCTTCTGATAGGCTTCAAACTGTTCTTGATTTGTTAATTCTCTGTGCTTATCATTTATAAACATTTTAAGATAAAACTCTAATTGTTGAGGTCCATGAAAACCTTTCAAGGGAATTATAAAATCACCTTTTTCATTTAAAAAAACAATCGTGGGATACGCGTTTATTCTTATAAAATTTGCAAATTCATGAGCGCTATTTCTTCTATTGGCTTTTGTTTTATCATAATTAGGATTGCTATATGAGCTTCCTTTATATCGTATACTGTCATTTCCTTCACCATTAAATTTAACCGCATAATAATTCTTATTTACAAAAGCAGCAACATCTTTGTTCTGAAATGTTTTTTTGTCTAATAACTTACATGGGCCGCACCAATTTGTATAAACATCTATCATTATTTTTCTAGGTTGCTCTTTCTGAAGTTCTAAAGCTTTGTTCAAAGAAATCCAATTGATTTCTTGGGCTTTTAAAGTGAATGATACTAGTGTAATAGTTAAAAAAAATATTGTATTTTTCATGGTATATAGTCATAAAATAATTTATGAATTTACAAAAAAAAAGGTTTGAAAGATCGCTTCCTTTCTCTAAATGCTGAATTTTACTTAACGCCGTGCATTAATTTTTTCAATAATGGGTTTAAGACAATAGAAATGAACCCAACAGCTATTGGAACTAAAGTAAATATTAAAAAGAAAGTACTTAAGGAATATTCTTCGGTTATTTTATCGATCATACCTCCCATTGTTCCTGCAGCTTTTTGACCAATTGCAATTGCTAAGTACCAAATACCAAACATAAAGCCAATCATTCTTCCGGGAACTAGTTTGCTTAAATAAGACAAACCAACAGGTGAGATACACAATTCGCCCATCGTGTGAAATAGGTATGCAAATATTAAAAAGAACATACTTACAGAAGCTGTTTTTGCACCTTGGTCAATTCCTGATGTTCCAAGAACTAATACTCCAAACCCTAAACCTAAAAGTATGAGGCCTAGCCCATATTTCATCGCAGCACTCGGATTTGATTTGCTTTCCCACCATCTAGAAAATAAAGGTGCAAGTGTAATAATAAAGAATGAATTTAAAATACCAAACCAAGAGGCTCCGACTTCTGTTGCGTCTTTACTAAACTCTCTATTAATTTTCCAAATTACAATTCCCCAAAGTGCTATAAAAGCAATAGCTAAAAAGATATTAGAATAGGGAATTTTAGAATATGTTTTTTTAAATAATAAGTATAAAACCCAAGTAATAATTGTCAAAGGTCCTACTGTTAAAATTAAATCAATTACTTTAAATATCATTGCTGATGAACCGGACAATGATCTACCAGTGTAGTCTCTTGCAAAAATAGTCATAGAACCTAAGGATTGTTCGAAAGCTGCAAAGAAAAATACGGTAAATATTCCAAAAATAGAAACAGCAATAATCTTGTCTCTAACAATTTTTGTATATCTTGATATTCTCGAAGTTATTAAGTATAAAAATAATATTAAAGCTGAAATTATAGTGATGGTTGAACCATCATAATTTCCAATCTTAAAATCTAAAATATTCACATTTCCAATTTTAGACATTGGGTCATTAAATAGATATAAAATTCCTCCTAAAGCAGAAAGTGCTATTAATATTTTATCTAAACTGGTAAAAGGATTTAGTTTTTCTTCTATTTCTTGATCAATTGTAAGATCAGCTTTGTTGCCGTTTTTATCAAGCGCTTCTAAATTCTTTTTTGAAGGTTTCTCTCCAATGTTTCCATATAAATCCTTAGCTAACCAGAATTGTAACATTCCTAAAAACATAAAAACTCCTGCAAGACCAAATCCCCAAGACCATCCAATATTTTCTGCTAAATATCCACATAACATCATTCCAAAAAAGGCTCCAGCATTCACTCCCATATAAAATATCGTATAAGCTCCATCTTTTTTAGATTCTTTTCCCTTATACATTTCAGAAATCATAGAAGTAATATTAGGTTTAAAAAAACCAGTACCAATCACTAACAAGGCTAAGCCAAGATATAAAGTAAATTGAGTTTCAAACACCATAGAGGCATGTCCTAACATCATAATAAAACAACCAATCACCACAGCCCATTTATAACCGGTAATTTTATCAGCAACCCATCCACCAATAATTGGCGTTAGATATAAAAGTGAAGCATAGGTGCCAATTAAAGACAATGCGTGTTCTCTTGGCCACTCCCAACCTGGGTTGTCACCAATTAATGGTGCTGTTAAAAATAATACGAGAAGAATTCGCATTCCGTAAAATGAAAAACGTTCCCACATTTCAGTGAAAAATAACACAAACAATCCAGCAGGGTGACCAATTACTTTGTCTTTAAATAAATTTTCTATGTCAGTATTCATAAAGTGATTTTTTAGATAATATAATTAAATTAAAAAACCCCCATAAATTTCAATTTATGAGGGTTTTATGTTTTTAGTTATCTGCTAATTCGAAGCCTTCTGTCTCATCATTAATTATGTGCTCATTATCTTCAGCGCCGTGCGTTAGTTTCTCTAACCTCTTACGGAATAGCATTACTAAAAAACCGAAAATAACACAGAAAATAGCAATTCCTGTAAAAATCACGTATTCTCCTAAGTTTTCAGAAGCTTCACCTAATAACCCTGCTAGCTTATTTCCAAATCCTGTCATTGCAAAATAAACACCCATCATAAGAGAAGCATACTTTACTGGAGCTAATTTTGTAATGTAAGATAAAGCAACTGGCGATATACATAGCTCACCAACTGTGTGAAATAAATAAGCTAAAACTAACCAATTCATAGCAGAAGCTCCATTAGATTCATATTGAGCTGCAGCCGCTGTCATAAAAAAGAATCCTGTTCCCATTATAATTAAACCTAATATCATTTTAAATAGGGATGTAGAAATTTTTCCTTTTAACTTTCTATTTGCCCAATAACCTGCTACTGTCGTTCCTAAAAATATAATAAACATCGCATTTAAGGATTGAAACCAAGATGCTGGCACTTCATTTCCTATAAAAGGTAAAGAAAAAGATAAAATTCTATCAGTTTTATCTGATGCATAAAGGTTCATTAAACCCCCAGCTTGCTCAAATGCTCCCCAAAATATGATAACTAATAGGAAAGAAATTAATAAGACAACTACTCTGTCTTTTTCTATTTTAGTTAAAGGTTTATTCATTGCTTCTTTATCAGCCATATTCTCTGAAGCTCCAAGGAAGTTACCAACACTTTTCAAATACTTTTGTCCAAATAGATATTGAATTAAACCTGCTGCCATTCCTATTCCTGCTAACCCAAATCCATAATGCCAGCCATAAACTTCTCCGACTGTTCCAACGATTAAACTGGATAGAAATGCACCCACATTAATTCCTATATAAAAAATTGTAAAACCTTTGTCTCTTCTAATATCTCCTTGTTTATATAGGCCACCAACCATGGTAGAAATATTTGGTTTTAATAACCCTACACCAGCAATAATTAACCCTAACCCTGTATAAAATGCCCACATTTCTTCAATAGCTAGAATACTATGCCCAGCAACTAACAGGATTCCTCCATAGAGCACAGATTTCTTTTGTCCAAGAAATTTATCTGCAATCCAACCACCAGGAATAGAAGCAACATACACCAGCATTGTGTACCATCCATACAAAGATAAAGCCTCACCGTTGGTCCAACCTAATCCTGAGTTTTCGCCTTGTGTTTGTGCTACCAAGTATAAAACTAATATTGCACGCATTCCGTAATAAGAAAAACGTTCCCACATTTCTGTGAAAAATAAAACATACAAACCTACTGGATGTCCAAATAGCTCTTTTTGATGTGGTAATTTAATAGTAGTATCTGACATAAGTTTATCTTTTAATTTACTTTTTATTTAAGTTTTTTTGTGTAAAATTTGTCATTTTAGTAAACAAATTTAGGTGTGTATTTTTTCGTTTAATACTCTAGATTTAATAAAGGTTCGCCAAGTTTACGGAAAAATCCGCAAAAAATAGTTGTAAAAAGTAGAAATCTTGATTAATTCATATTTTCTGAATGGTTTAAATTATATTTGCTGTCGATAGTTTATAGATACATAAATGAGCAAACTTATTTCAGGATTTTCTAGGTTAAGTAAGAAAGAAAAAATAAATTGGTTAACCGAAAATTACTTTCAGAATCAAGCTGAAACGGTAAAGATTATTACCCAATATTGGAATAATGATGAGGATTTACAACAACTTCATGATGATTTTATAGAGAACACTATTTCTAACTTTTACATGCCTTACGGTGTTGCACCTAACTTTTTGATTAATGATAGAGAATATGCGATTCCTATGGTTGTAGAAGAAAGCTCTGTGGTTGCAGCGGCCTCTTTAGTTGCAAAATTTTGGAGTACAAGAGGAGGTTTTAAAACAGAAGTTATTGGTACTGAGAAAATTGGTCAAGTACACTTTATGTTTGTTGGTGATAAAAGTGATTTAGAAAATTATTTCAATCAAAATAAAACCGAGTTATTCTCAGCAACAGGTTCCATTACCAAAAATATGGAAAAACGTGGAGGTGGAATTTTAGATATCAAATTAGTTGATAAAACAGATAAATTATCCAATTATTATCAATTGCATGTAACCTTTGAAACGAAAGATTCAATGGGTGCAAATTTCATAAATTCTTGTTTAGAAGCGATTGCAAAACAGTTTGAAAAAGAGGGCATAGAAATTGTAATGAGTATCTTATCTAATTATATTCCAAAATGTTTGGTGAGAGCAGAAGTGAGTTGTGAGATAGAAGCTTTAGGCGGAGATGATCCTCAGAAGTTTGCAGAAAAATTTTATCAAGCTGTAAAAATTGCTGAAATAGAACCTTATCGAGCGGTGACGCATAATAAAGGAATTATGAATGGAATTGATGCTGTGGTATTAGCTACGGGTAACGATTTTAGAGCTGTAGAAGCCGGTGCTCACGCCTATGCTTCAAGATCTGGAGAATATTCTAGTTTGTCTCATTGTGAAATTAAAGATGGTGTTTTTAAATTTTGGATAGAAGTTCCGTTAGCTTTAGGAACTGTTGGTGGCTTAACAGCATTGCATCCAATGGCAAAGCTATCTTTAGAAATGTTGCAAAAACCATCCGCAAGAACCTTAATGCAAATAATGGCTACGGCAGGTTTAGCTCAGAATTTTGCAGCTTTAAGAGCTTTAACAACAAAAGGAATCCAGCATGGACACATGAAAATGCATTTGCAAAATATTTTAAATCAGTTTGAAGCAAATGAAGAAGAAAAAGAAATTGTTACCACTTATTTTGATAAAAAAACAGTTACGCATTCTGCTGTAGTTGAAAAAATAAATTCTTTAAGAAAACCTAAAATTAATTGGGTCAATTTTTTAGATCAAGATTTCGTAAGAACTCAATTATCAAAATTAAATGAAAATTCTAAACCTGTTTTTGGGAGTATGAATGCCCAACAAATGATAGAACATTTAAGTGATGTGACCCAAATTGCAAACGGTAATTGGAACGTAGATATTTTTGTCTCAGATGATAAAACTGCGCATAGAAAACCATTTTTAGATACAAAAAACGAATTACAAATAGGATTTAAAGCTTCTTTTATAGCGGAAGAACCCAACAGGCTAAAATTTAATTCTATGGAAGAATCAATTCATGATTTAATACAGCAAGTAGAAATCTTGACTTTTATTTTTACCGAAAATAAAAATAGAACAGTAGTTCACCCGTTTTTTGGTGAGTTAGACTTTGAGTACTGGAAGAAGTTTCAAGTAAAACATTTTACACATCATTTTAAACAATTTAATTTAGTATAAACTAAATTTCAAAATAAGAAAATGAAAAATTTTTATTCTAACGGAAAGCTTTTATTAACAGGAGAATACCTAGTTTTAGATGGTGCAAAATCGTTGGCTGTTCCTACAAAATTTGGTCAAGATTTAATTGTTGAGAAAATTAAAGAATCACAACTAATTTGGGGTAGTTTTACACATACAGGAGAATGTTGGTTTGAAGCTGTTTTTGATTTACAAAAATTACGCTTAGTGAATTGCACATTTAATTCGGATACAGAAGGAAATGCTGAGTTTGTTGCAGAAACACTTTTAGATATAATAAAAGAAGCAAGAAACTTAAATCCTGATTTTTTGAATTCTGATGATGGATTTGTTGTAAAAACAACACTAACTTTTCCTCAAAATTGGGGATTAGGAAGTTCGTCAACATTAATAAGTTCTATCGCTTCTTGGGCAGAAGTGGATCCTTTTAAATTACTTTGGAATTCCTTTAAAGGAAGCGGTTACGATATTGCTTGTGCTCAAAATGACACGCCAATTTTTTATCAAATAAAGGATAAAAAGCCAATAATTAAGCAAGTAGCATTTAATCCAACTTTTAAAGACAATTTGTTTTTTGTACATCTAAATGAAAAACAAGATTCTAAACAAGGAATTGCGAAGTTTAGAGAAAGTAACCAGAATATTGAAAAAGAAATAAAAATGATTTCAGCTATTTCTGATGCGTTTTTAAATGCAACATCATTAGAAGATTTTGATAGATTAATTATCGAGCATGAAAGAATTATCAGTTCAATTATCAAGCTAAAACCTGTAAAAGAAAAATTATTTCCAGATTATTTTGGAGAAATAAAAAGTTTAGGAGCTTGGGGAGGAGATTTTGTTTTAGTAACAGGAAATTCAGCATCACCAGCTTATTTTAAAAATAAAGGATTTGAAACAATTCTTACATATTCAGAAATGGTTTTATGAGTAAAGTAATAATTATTGGAGGTGGGGCAGCAGGATATTTTACAGCTATAAACGCGAAAGAAAATAATCCTGAATTAGATATTACTATTCTGGAAAAAGGGAAAGACGTTTTACAAAAAGTGAAAATTTCTGGAGGAGGAAGATGTAATGTAACGCATGCATGTTTTGAGCCAAAAGAATTAGTGAAATTTTATCCAAGAGGAGAAAAAGAATTACTTGGGCCTTTTCATCAATTTATGACAGGAGATACTTTTGAATGGTTTGACAATAGAGGAGTTCCTTTAAAAATTGAAGGTGATAATCGTGTTTTTCCTGAAGCAAATACTAGTCAAGCAATTATAGATTGTTTTCAAAAAGCTGTTGATAAGTTAAATATTAAAGTGTTAACAAATCATGGAGTGAATTCTGTATCTCAAAAAGAAAATAAATGGATCATCAATACTAAAGAGCAAATTTTTGAAGCTGATAAATTAGTAATTGCAGCAGGAAGTTCTAAAAAGGTCTGGGAGTTATGTGAAAGTTTAGATCATGCTATTATAGAGCCTGTACCTTCTTTGTTTACTTTTAATATTAACGATAAGAGATTGGTTGATTTATTAGGGACTTCTGTTCCGAATGCAACTGTAAAAATTGCAAACACAAAATTAGAAGCTTCAGGGCCTTTATTAATTACACATTGGGGTATGAGTGGTCCCGCAGTTTTAAAACTTTCTGCTTTTGGTGCAAGGATTTTAGCAGACAAAAAATACCAATATAATGTGGAAGTAAATTGGCTATCTAGACCAACAGATAAAGTATTGAATGTTCTTCTTAATTTAAAAAAGAAAGAGCCTCGTAAAACCGTAATTTTAAAGTCGCCATTTGCAGAGGTTTCTAAAAGATTGTGGGAGCGTTTTGTTGTTGCATCCGGAATAAAATCAACCCAAAATTGGGCAGATTTAAATAATTCTCAACTAGAGAATTTAGCAAATCAACTTACAAAAGGTGTCTTTAATGCAAATGGAAGAACTACTTTTAAAGATGAATTTGTAACTGCTGGCGGAATCGATTTAAAAGAAATTAATTTTAAACGTTTTGAAAGCAAGAAACATGAGAACCTCTTTTTTGTAGGTGAAGTATTAAATATTGACGCAGTTACGGGTGGATTTAATTTTCAAAATGCTTGGACAGGTGGTTATATTTGTGCGAACGCTTTAGCGCAAGAGTAAAACTTTATCGAAACGTTATTCTATTGAAAAGGAAAGAAATATCTCATTTATTTTAGAGAAACTCCTCAAATATTTAAATAAAAACTAATTTCGGAATAATCTTCTGAGTTTAAAATAAATATATTATGGCATTAACAGCATCAAACGAATTTACTTTAGGAACAAAAGCGCCAGATTTTCAGCTATTGAATACGGTGGACAATGCGACTATTTCTTTAGATCAAGCAAAAGGTAAAAAAGGAACTGTTATCATGTTTATTTGTAATCATTGTCCTTTTGTAATTCATGTAAACGATGAATTAGTAAAAATGGCAAATGAGTACCAAGAAAAGGGTATTAATTTTATTGCGATAAGTTCTAATGATGTTGCAAATTATCCAGAAGATGCTCCAGATTTAATGAAGCAACTTGCTAGAGATATAAAGTATCCTTTTCCTTATTTGTATGATGAAACTCAGGAAGTAGCAAAAAAGTATGCTGCTGCCTGTACTCCAGATATTTATGTGTTTGATGAGGATTTAAAAGCAGTTTATCACGGCCAATTAGACAACTCAAGACCTGGAAATGGAAAACCGGTTACAGGAAATGATTTACGACATTCTTTACATAATTTATTAGAAAATAAGGTTGTTTCAGAAAACCAGAAACCTAGCATGGGTTGTGGTATTAAGTGGAAGTGCCTTTAAAATTTTGTACCTTTACAATTAATATGAAACAAGTATTCCATAAAATAATGTCAATATTAATGGCTTTTGTAGTGTTATTCTCTACAATGTCATTTACTATTAATATGCATTATTGTGGTGATACATTGGTTGAAACTGCTGTTTTTCATAAAGCACAAGGTTGTGGCATGGAAATGCAGACACCTTCAGATGAAACTTGTGTAGTCTCAAAAAAGAATTGTTGCAACGATCAGCAATTAGTAATTGAGGGTCAAGTTGAGTTACAGTCTCAAGTTGATGCCATTCCTTTTGAACAACAAGTATTTATAGCTTCATTTTTATATACTTATAATAACCTTTTTGAAGATTTAGATAAAAATGTCTCTTCTTATGTAGTTTACAAACCACCAGTCGTCATAAAGGAACTCTACAAGATTGACGAGATGTATTTAATTTGATTTTTAAACAATAGATGATGTTGTCCTATGGCTTTAATGTTATAAGGATTAACTGTTGTATTCGGTGTTTTTCGAACGTCAATGTCTAACTGTTTAATAACCAAAGCTAATGCTAAATAAAAGTATAAAATTTTTAATAGAGAATAAACTCGTAGCAGTACTATTACTCGTCCTTTTTGTGGGATGGGGAACCCTGAACGCTCCTTTTAATTGGGATACCGGATTCTTGCCTAGAAATCCTGTAGCGGTAGATGCCATTCCTGATATTGGAGAAAATCAACAAATTGTCTTTACAAAATGGGAGGGTCGCTCACCGCAAGATATTGAAGACCAAATTACCTATCCGTTAACTACTTCTTTACTTGGTATTCCAGGTGTGAAAACGATTCGTAGTTCATCTATGTTTGGCTTTTCAAGCATCTATATTATTTTTGAAGAAGACATTGAATTTTATTGGAGTCGTAGTCGCATTCTCGAGAAACTTAATTCATTACAAAGTAGTTTACTTCCTGAAGGCGTAAATCCTTCTTTGGGTCCAGATGCCACAGGTTTAGGACAAATTTTTTGGTACACATTAGAAGGGCGTGATGAAACTGGAGCAGTAACTGGTGGTTGGGATTTACAAGAGTTAAGAAGCATACAGGATTACTATGTAAAATATGCGTTGTCGTCTGCTAGTGGTGTTTCTGAAGTAGCCTCTATTGGTGGGTATGTTCAAGAATATCAAGTAGACATCAATCCAGAATTGATGCGCCAATACAACATTAATTTAAACCAAGTTGTAAAGGCGGTTAAGGAAAGTAACAAAGACATAGGTGCACAAACCTTAGAAATAAATCAAGTAGAATATTTAGTGCGTGGTTTAGGCTATGTGAAATCTATTTCAGATATAGAAAATGCGGTAGTAACTTCAGAAGGTTATACTTCACTAAAAATTAAAGATATTGGTAAAGTTTCATTAGGTCCAGAAACTAGAAGAGGTATTTTAGATAAAGAAGGGGTAGAAGTTGTTGGTGGGGTTGTGGTTGCTAGATATGGCGCAAACCCTATGGACGTTATTGCGAATGTTAAGGATAAAATTAACGAATTAAGTTCAGGGTTACCTTCAAAAGTGCTCGCAGACGGAAGAACTTCAAAATTAACAATAGTTCCTTTCTATGACAGGACAGAACTGATTCAAGAAACATTAAGCACACTAAAGGAAGCCCTAACATTAGAGATTTTAATAACGATTTTGGTTATTATCATTATGGTGTTCAACCTTCGAGCTTCATTATTAATTTCTGGGCTTTTACCAGTAGCAGTGTTAATGGTATTTATTGCTATGAAGCTGTTTGATGTTGATGCCAATATTGTTGCGCTTTCTGGTATTGCTATAGCAATCGGTACCATGGTTGATGTAGGGGTCATACTCTCAGAAAATATTATTAGGCATCTCGATGAAGATATTGAAAATCTACCTATAAACACGGTTGTATATAATGCCACAAAAGAAGTGTCTGGAGCAATAGTCACCGCAGTATTGACAACTATAATTAGTTTCATTCCTGTATTTACGATGATTGGTGCAGAAGGAAAATTATTTAGACCATTAGCATTTACAAAAACATTTGCGCTAACGGCTTCTTTAATTGTTGCCTTATTTTTAATCCCCCCTTTTGCAGCCTATTTATTCAGAAAGAGGACCATTAAAAAGATATTTAATTTCTTTATAAATAGCCTTTTAATTATAGGTGGAATTACAGTATTAATTTATGGCTATTGGTTAGGAATAATATTGATGTCATTTGGTATTACAGGCACATTAAAACTTCAAGAAAAATTAAACAAAAAGCTAACAAATGCTATCAATATCATCATTTCTGTAGCTGCAATTGTATTTCTGTTAGCTGAATATTGGAGGCCATTAGGAGTTGATAAAAGCATCTTCTGGAATCTCATTTTTGTAAGTATTATTTGCTTTGTATTGTTAGGAGTCTTTACATTGTTCAAAATATATTACGTACGCATTTTAGAATGGTGTTTAGAAAATAAACTCTTGTTTTTATCAATACCAACTGCTATTGTTGTTGCTGGTTTTTTCATTATGAAGAATACGGGTAAAGAATTTATGCCATCATTAAATGAAGGCTCTTTTCTTTTGATGCCAACTTCAATGCCGCATTCTGGCGTAGCCGAAAATAGCCGTATTTTACAGCAATTGGATATGGCAGTAGCTAGTCTTCCGGAAATTAAAACAGTTGTTGGTAAAGCAGGTAGAACCGAGTCTGCTTTAGATCCTGCTCCATTATCAATGTATGAAAATATCATTCAGTATAAATCTGAATATATGCTGAATTCCGATGGAGAGCGTCAGCGTTATAAAGTTAATGATGACGAGTTATTTGAATTAAAAGATGGCCGATCTATTACAAATCCAAATAATTTTGAAAATGGTACATTAAGGGCTGTCAAAAGGGGGCAATTAATAGAGGACGATGAAGGCGAGTTCTATCGAAATTGGCGACCAGAAATTAAATCACCGGATGATATTTGGAATGAAATTTTAAGAGTTACCAAATTACCAGGTGTTACCTCAGCACCAAAGTTACAGCCCATTGAAACAAGACTGGTGATGCTTCAAACAGGAATGCGCGCACCTATGGGAATAAAGGTGAAAGGGCTAGATTTAAAACAGATTGAAGCGTTTGGAATTCAATTAGAAAATATTTTGAAACTAGCTGAAGGTGTCAAGCAAAAAGCAGTATTTGCAGACCGTATTGTCGGGAAACCCTATTTGTTAATTGATATTGATAGAGAAAAAATTGCTCGTTACGGTATTTCTATAAAGAATGTGCAAGATGTATTAAAAGTTGCAGTCGGAGGAGTTGTATTAACTCAAACTGTTGAAGGTAGAGAGCGTTATGGTGTGCGTGTGCGGTATCCTAGAGAATTACGAGGGAATCCAACTGATTTAAAGCAAATTTATATTCCTATCGGGAAAGGCAGTTCAGTGCCATTAAGCGAATTGGCAACCATTCGTTATGAGCAAGGTCCGCAAGTGATTAAAAGTGAGGACACTTTTTTAGTTGGCTATGTATTATTTGATAAGTTAGATGGTTTTGCAGAAGTTAGTGTGGTTGAAAATGCACAAGCCTTAATTCAGCAAAAAATTGATTCAGGTGAATTATTAGTGCCAAAAGGGATTAACTACAAGTTTACCGGTACTTACGAAAATCAATTAAGAGCAGAAAAAACCTTATCGAGGGTTGTGCCTCTTGTTTTAGTCATTATCTTTTTAATTTTATACTTTCAGTTCCGTTCTGTCGCAACGTCGCTTATGGTATTTACAGGAATAGCAGTGGCATTTGGTGGTGGATTTATAATGATATGGCTCTATGGGCAAGATTGGTTTTTAAACTTCAATTTCTTTGGTACAAATATGCGTGACTTATTTCAAATGCATCCTATTAATTTAAGTGTTGCTGTTTGGGTTGGATTTATTGCCTTATTTGGAATAGCAACCGATGATGGTGTAGTCATGGCAACCTATTTAAAACAAACCTTTGATAAGAATACTCCAGAAAATAAAAAAGAAATTAGAGCCTCCATTGTCGAAGCAGGACAGAAGCGTATTCGTCCTTGTTTGATGACTACGGCAACAACGATACTGGCATTATTACCAATTTTAACATCAACAGGCCGAGGAAGTGATATTATGATTCCTATGGCTATACCAAGTTTTGGTGGGATGTTAATTGCTTTGATTACCTTATTCGTTGTTCCAGTATTATACAGCTGGAAACAAGAAATTCAATTTAAAAGAACAATAAAATGAAATACACAAATTTCAATATAAAATTAGTATTGGCTCTTGGTTCTTGTTTCTTGAGCCTCTTTATGAATGCGCAACTATTAGAACCTTTAATTGATGAAGCGTTAGCAAATAGTCCAGAAATTCAAAAATTTGAATTGCAATACAGTATTGCTTCTGAAAAAATAAATGAAGTACATACAATGCCTAATACCGAATTTGGTGTTGGTTATTTTGTAAGCGAACCAGAAACACGAACAGGGGCTCAACGATTTAAAGTATCAGTTAAGCAAATGTTGCCTTGGTTTGGGAATATAACGGCAAGAGAAAACTATGTTAGTTCTTTGGCAGACGCTAAATATGAAGATATCATAATTGCTAAAAGAAAACTAATGGCTTTGGTATCAAAATCGTATTACAATTTGTATGCGAATATGGCAAAGCAAGAGATATTAACAGAAAACATTACTATGCTTGAAACTTATGAAAAATTAGCGCTAACATCCGTTGAGGTCGGTAGAGCATCAGTAGTAGATGTATTGCGATTACAAATGCGTCAAAATGAAATGGAGCAACTAAACAGGGTTTTAAAGCAACAGTATTTAGCTGAACAAACAAGGTTTAATAAATTTTTAAATCGAGATAAAGACATTGCCGTGAATATTATAAACGAATTGAATATTCCTTTAGAAGACTTTGATATTAATTCTGAAAATTTGGCATTACACTCCGAGTTATTGAAATACGATAAGCTTTACAGCTCGGTGGAAAAATCTGAATTATTAAATCAAAAAGAAAGTAGCCCAATGATTGGTTTTGGATTAGATTACATCAACGTAAATAAGAGACCAGATATGAGTTTTAACGATAATGGGAAGGATATAATCATGCCAATGGTATCAGTATCTATTCCAATATTTAACAATAAATACAAATCAAAAACTAGGCAAAACGAGCTGCAGCAGCAAGAGATTATTGCCCAAAAGCAAGAACGGTTGAATACCTTAGAAACACTTTTAAACAAAGCAATAAACGATAGAATCTCTGCAAGAATAAGTTATGCCACTCAAGCTAAAAACTTAAAGCAATCTAAAGATGTAGAGAGAATTTTGATAAAAAGTTATGAAACTGGAACGATAGATTTTAATGACATTTTGGATATTCAGGAATTGGAATTAAAGTTTCAAATAAACCAAGTAGAATCGGTGAAAACATATTACATGCAAACGACTATTATTAACTATTTAATAAAATAAGACATGAAGTATATTTATAAAATAGAAGGCATGATTTGCGGTGGTTGCAAAGTATCCGTAGAAAAATATTTAAACGAAATAGAACACGTTACCAATGTTTCTATTCATCTTGAAAAAGGAGAAGCAGAAGTTACAATGGATAAAAATATCGCAATAGAAGTGCTACAAAAAGCATTACCAAAAAAATATGCCTTATCTAAAAAACCAAAAGAAAATGTGTTTGCGCCTTTAAGCATTTTGTTGATGCCAAAGGTAGGAGAAGAGAGTAAATTGAAACAATTAAAGCCCTTGTTACTCATTCTCTTTTATATCGCTTCGGCAAGTATATTACTTCATTATAAAGAGTGGAATTCGAACGAATTTATGCTGGATTTTATGGGTTTGTTTTATATCGTATTTAGTTTCTTTAAAATGTTAGACTTAAAAGGGTTTCCAGTATCTTTTAGTATGTATGATCCAATTGCAAAAAAAGTTCCTTTTTATGGAAAAATATACCCATTTATAGAAACTGCATTAGGGTTGATGTTCTTAATACGTTTTAAAATAGATATTGCTTTAATGGTCACATTAGTTATCCTAGGAGTAACAACTATTGGAGTAACAAAAACACTTTTAGATAAAAAATCAATACGCTGTGCTTGCTTAGGTACTACACTTAAGCTACCTATGACTGAAGCCACTTTCATAGAAAATACTATTATGATTGCAATGGCTGTATTAATGCTTAGAAACATATTTTAAATTAATAGATTATGAGAAAACTACTTACAATAGTTTACTTCACTATTTTAGTTATTGGTTGCAAAAATCAAAACAAGAGTGAAAAGGAAGAAATGTACAACCAGTATGAAACAAAACAGCAAGTAAAACCAATAAAAAAGAAAGTTTTAAGTCCGCATAAAACTGTAATGAAAATGATTGGAGATGCCCATATTCATATCGATTATTCATCACCTGGAGTTAGGGGAAGAATTATTTTTGGTGGATTAGTAGGTTATGACAATGTGTGGCAAGCAGGTGCGCATAATGCCACGTGGATAGAAACTAATAAAGATTTAGTTATATACGGTGAGTTGCTACCCAAGGGGAAATATGGGTTTTTCACAATTCCATCGAAAGAGGATTGGAGTATAATGATTAATAAAAACTGGAACCAGCATGGAAAAGATGACTATGATGCGGATGATGATGTTATTCGATTTAAAGTGACACCAGGTATTTCTGATGAAATAAAAGAGCATTTAGCATATAAAGTAAATAAAATAAGTAAAACTGAAGGGGTCATTTCTCTAGCTTGGGAAAAGGTAACAATTAGTTTTCCTTTTAAAATTAATAACTAATTATGGTAAGTAGGCATACAGCACTAAACATTAGAAAAACACATCGTTATTTGGGTTTGTTTTTGGGAATTCAATTCTTGTTTTGGACTATTAGTGGTTTATACTTTAGTTGGACAGATATTGATGATATTCACGGAGACCAATTTAAAAACTTGGACTTTAAACCTAAGGCATTTACAGACCTTATTAGTCCATCAAAACTTAATGTTTCAGATGGTGTTAAAACTATAGAACTAAGGGATATTAATAATACGCCATATTATTGGGTTAATAAAAACCAACTATACAATGCCATCGATGGAAGTTTAAAAGCTAAGATTACGAAAGAAGAAGCTTTATATATAGCAAAACTCAATATAAAAAGTGGATTAGTAGTAGCATCTATTGAACAGATTGATGAAGCAGGTAAGCATCACGAGTACAGAGAAAAACTTTTGCCAGCTTATGTAATATCGTATAGAACAGATGAAGTAATTAAAGCGTATGTATCTATTAATGATGGGAAATTTCAAACTGTAAGGCATAGGGCTTGGCGCTGGTTTGATTTTTTATGGATGACACATACCATGGATTATGATGGTCGAGATAATTTTAATACAATTATATTAAGAGCCTTTTCTCTTTTAGGATTAATTACGGTATTAAGTGGATTTTTATTATGGTATATATCATCTCCGTCAGTGAAAAAATTATTAGAACGAAATAAAAAATAAGAAATGAAAAAGTATATAATTTATATCGGAATATTAGCTGTTGGTTTGGTTTTAGGTTGGTTACTTTTTAGTGGTCCATCTAATAATGAAAAAGAACATAATCACGATGCAACTAAACAAATTAATCAAATATGGACGTGCTCAATGCATCCAAAGATTATGCAACCAGAAGCTGGTGATTGCCCTATTTGCGGAATGGACTTAATTCCTGCCGTAAGTAATTCGGGAGGATTATTAGCAGACCAATTTAGGCTTACAGAAAATGCAATGGCATTGGCAAACATACAAACGTCTATTGTTGGTAAAGACAAAACAGAAGGTAGCCATATTAAATTATCTGGAAAGATTGCAGAAAATGAAGAAGCGAATGCCGTTCAAATCAGTTATTTTTCAGGAAGAATTGAGGAACTTAATATTAGTTTTACGGGTGAAAAAATCCATAAAGGGCAACTATTGGCAACCATCTATTCGCCGGAATTGTATGCAGCACAGCAGGAGTTAATAACAGCAGCTTCATTAAAAGCATCGCAACCTGGATTATACAAAGCAGTGCGTAATAAACTAAAACTTTGGAAATTGTCTGAAAGTCAGATAAACCAAATTATAGAAACAGGTAACGTAAAAGAAAACTTCCCTGTGTATGCGACCGTTTCAGGTACCGTTTTAGAAAAGTTAGTAGAAGAGGGTGACTATGTCAAACAAGGGCAATCATTGCTTAAAATTGCAAATTTAAATACCGTTTGGGCAAATTTTGATGTGTATGAAAATCAAATTGATTTATTTAAAATAGGACAAGCCATTACTGTAACTGCGAATGCTTATGCCAATAAAGAATTTAAAGGGAATGTGGATTTTATTGATCCCGTTTTAGACACTAGAACAAGAACCGTGAAATTAAGAGTTGTACTTAATAATAAATACGATACTTTTAAACCAGGACTATTTGTTGAGGGAAAAATAAAGGGAATTACTTCAAGTAAAGAACAAGTATTAGCGATTCCAGTAACAGCAGTTTTATGGACAGGTGAACGTTCTATTGTGTATCTAAAAACGAATTCTAATCAACCTGTTTTTGAAATGCGAGAAATTATATTAGGCAATCATAATGGTGATAATTATGAGGTTTTAGAAGGTTTGAATAATGGAGATGAAATAGTTACAAACGGCACTTTTACAGTGGATGCATCGGCTCAATTACAAGGGAAAAGATCAATGATGAATAAAGCTGGTGGTAAAGTGATAACTAGTCACGAGGGGCACCTTGGTATGGGGAAACTTACTTCTGAAAGCAATGAGAAGCATTCCAATAGTAATGAACGAGTAAAAGTGTCAACCGATTTTCAAAACCAATTGAAAGTGTTTTTTAATGATTATATTAAATTGAAAGATGCTTTGGTAAATGATAATTCAAAAAATGTAATGGAGCAGTCAAAAAGACTGTTAGATAAATTATCCGAAGTTGATGCGAAACTATTAATAGATAAGGGTGCTCATCATCATTGGTTATCATTAGAAAAAGAAATAAAAAGTGCTGTTATTTTAATTTCAAACACATCTAAAATAGCAGCACAAAGAACCTATTTTAAAAGCCTTTCATCAGACTTAACTAATGCGATTGAAGTGTTTGGTATCAATGAAAAGGTGTATCATCAATTTTGTCCTATGGCGGCCAATAACAAGGGTGCCTATTGGTTGAGTAGAAAAGAAAAAGTAATTAATCCTTATTTTGGCGCTGCAATGTTAAACTGCGGAGAAGTAAAACAAGTCATAAAATAATAACAATTAAATTTTTAAACAATGAAGAAAGTAATTTTAAGTGTAGCTTTAATAATAGCCACGATTTTGACAAGTTGTATAAATGAACCCAAACAAAAAATAGTAACATCAGCGATTGAAGTATCTAAAGAAATGGCAATGATAGATCTATCTTTTGGAGTTAGAGGAAATTGTGGAATGTGTAAAAGTACCATCGAAAAAGCAGCAAATGGAGTAGATGGGGTTGTTAATGCAATTTGGAATGTTGATAAGAAGAAAATTGATGTGTCTTTTGATAGTGCAAAAACAGATGTAATGGCAATTCATTTGGCAGTTGCTGCGTCTGGTTATGATACCGAAAAAGTTGCAGGAAGTGAAGAAGCTTACCAGGGTTTACCCGGTTGTTGCAAATACGACCACGAAATGACAATGAATCAAGTTGCTGAAGTGAAAGAAGCTGATCATTCAACTCACGGACATTAGAACTCATAATTTAAGAGCCCTTTTTAGGGCTTTTTTTTAATTCTTAATAAACTTAGCCCAGTTTTTTATAGTTCAAAATTTGAATCATTTTTTGTCGTTTGGCGTTTTAATATGCTATTGTTAGTTATTCTATGTGGTTTCTTTTGTACTTATAATTTAATTAAAACCAGATTTTTTGATTTTTGAAGGCATCTTAAATTATTCACAGCCTATAGAGAGGGTATTAAAAGTATGAGGATTTTGATTTACAAAAGGCACAGATAACAGGCTTACAATTCAAAATTATCACCTTCATTGGCAAAATGAAAACCAAGCTTTTCAATTTCTCTCCGCTCTTTGCTGTTTTTTTGTAGCGTAGGATTTGTATGGTTAAAATGAATAAAAACAATTTTATTTTTAGTCGCTAAAGTTTCGTTTTGAAACAAGCTTACAGTTTCTTGTATAAATGGATGAGGAACTTCAGAGATAGCTCTTTTTACTTCATGTTGATTTAAAAAAGTGGCATCTAGAAAAGCATAATCTACTTTTTTAACTTCTTCAATAATACTCTTATTCCATGTTTTCCATTTATCAATATCGGGTATAAATAAAGCTATTTTTTTTGAACCTTCAATTTTATAACCCACAGTTTCAGAAAATTCATCTCTATGTGGCACTAAAAAAGGCGTTACTTCTAGGCGCTGATTTAAAACCATGGTAGAATCGTGCTGTAAATTTTTAAGAACAATATTTTGCAAAGAAACTAACTGATTCCAAGGACCGTTATTGGTTAAAAATTTTTTCATTTTTGGCATTGCAAAAACAGGGATGTTTTTTTTACCATAAGCTTCTCTTCCAAAATACATTAAGCCTGTATAATGTCCAATATGAGCGTGGGTTAAAAATATACCGTCAATAATAGCTGCTTTTTTAAGATGATGTTGTTCTAACTGAGCTAATTGTGTATGCATATCAGGACTCGCTTCAAACAACCATTTTTGTTGATTCTCTAAATCAATCAAACCCAAAGAAACCACACTTTTTCTGTCTTTTTTTCCATTGTAAAAATCAGCACAACATATTTTTTGACAACCAATATGAGGGTAACCTCCATCTTGCGCAATTCCTAAAATAGTAATGTATTGTTTGTAATCTGTTTTTTTAATTTTAATTTCAGTATCACAAGAAAAAAAGAAAATTGAGATTATAAGAAGTGCACATAGATTTTTCATAAAACAGTATATATTTTTTAAATCTACAAAAAAAAGCATCAATTATTAAATTGATGCTTTTAACTATTTCAATACTATTTAGAAACTATACAAAAACTCTCCATCCGTAAGGATCTTCTACTTTGTTCGTTTGTATGTCTGTTATTCGTTTTTTTAATTGCGCTGCAAAAGGATTCTCTAATTCCGGTAAATCATAATCTTTTTCTTGATACCCAAAACCTGCTATTGGAGATATTACTGCAGCAGTGCCAGTTCCAAACATCTCTTTTAAAGTTCCGTTTTTAGCAGCTTCTACAACTTCGCCAACAGAAATTTTTCTAACCTCTGTATTAATGCCTTTATCTTCTGCTATTTGTAAAATACTTTTACGGGTAATACCATCTAAAATACGATCGCTTGTTGGGCTGGTAATTAAAGTATCATTTATTCTGATAAAAATATTCATAGCACCTGCTTCTTCTATAAATTGGTGGGTATTGTCATCAGTCCAGATTACTTGATTGTACCCTTTTTCTATCGCTAATTGAGTTGGATAAAATTGAGCAGCATAATTACCTCCTGCTTTTGCAAAACCAACACCACCATTTGCAGCACGTGCAAATTTTTCTTCAATTAAAACTTTTACTTTACCAGCAAAATAAGCGCCAGAAGGAGCCGTACAAATTATAAACTTATAAGCATCTGCAGGTGAAGCATGAAAACCAGTACCGGAAGCAAACATAAAAGGCCTTATGTATAAAGAGCTACCTTCATTTTTAGGAATCCAGTCGCTATCAACCTCTAATAATTTGGTCAAACCTTCCATAAAAATATCTTCAGGAATTGAAGGAATTACCAAACGCTCTGCAGATTTATTTAAACGCTTACAATTTTCTAAAGGTCTAAAAAGCATCATGTTTTCATCAGCATCTTTATAAGCCTTCATGCCTTCAAAAATAGATTGTCCGTAATGGAAAATTTTTGCTGAAGGATCTAATGTTATTGGCGAATAAGGTTTAATTACCGGTGTTTGCCAAGCTCCATTTTTAAAATCACACTCCAACATGTGATCAGAATAAACGCTACCGAAAGGTAAATTATCAAAATCTACAGAGTCTATCTTCGATTTTTCTACCCGTTGAATTTCTATATTAGATTTCATTCTTTTTAGTTGATTATTTTCAAGAACAAATGTACATAATTTATTTATCCAATGTCTATGAGCATTCTCAATTTTCTTACATTTGTAGTAATTCAGTTAAATGGGTATAAGATGAAAAATTTGATTAAATTTTGTGTGGTTGCTTTATTTATTTTTGCAGCATGTAAAAATGATACAACAGTAAATAAAACCAAGAAAGAAGTACAATACAAAATTGTAGCGTTTGACTCTTTTGGAGCTACAATAACAAAAGACGCAGCATTAAATTCAGATGAAATGTTGGCAAAGTATCGTGATTTGAAAGTAGGAGATACGATGAACGTAAAATTTGCATCTAAAATAAAAGAGGTTTGTTCTAAAAAAGGATGTTGGATGAAATTGCCTTTAGATGACGCTACTGAAACGATGGTGCGTTTTAAAAACTATGGTTTTTTTATGCCGTTAAATTCTAAAGACAGAGAAGTCATTATAGAAGGTCGGGCTTTTGTTCAAGAAACTTCTGTAAAAGAATTGCAACATTACGCAGAAGATGCTGGGAAAACGAAAGAAGAAATAGCAAAAATTACAGCACCTAAAACTGAATTTTCTTTTGAAGCGAAGGGAGTCTTAATGAAAAAAATATAAAGAATTAAAACAAATATTAACTCGATACGTATGAAAAGAGAAATATTAATTACTTCAGATGGTTCTTCAACAATCCATTTACCGGATTGGGATGAACAATATCATTCGAAAAATGGTTCAATTAATGAAACGTACCATGTTTTTATTAATAGTGGATTAAAAGAAGTTTTATCTGATGAAGTTTCCATTCTAGAAATAGGTTTTGGTACTGGTTTAAATTGTTTTATTACGTATTTAGAAAGTAAAAGATCAATTGATTATGTTGGGGTAGAAGCCTATCCTGTTACTGCTGAAGAAGTTGATAAAATGAATTTTATAGCTGTGTTAGACGCTGAAAAAGATCGTATAATTTTTAATAAAATACACAGTGTTTCTTGGGATAAAAAACATCAAATTTCAAATGATTTTTCACTTACAAAAAGAAAACAATTTTTTGAAGATATTGATGACAAAGATACTTTCAACTTAATTTATTTTGATGCATTTGGCGCTCGTGTTCAACCACAATTATGGACTGAAGATATTTTTCTAAAAATGTATAATGCATTAAAAAAAGACGGAATTTTAGTTACTTATTCAGCAAAAGGAAGTGTAAGAAGAGCTATGCAAGCTGTAGGTTTTATAGTAGAGCGTTTACCTGGTCCTCCAGGAAAAAGAGAAATGCTGCGGGCAACAAAAGTGGTTGCCAGTTAGCAGTATTTATTTATAAATGCAGGTTTAGTTGAGTCTTTGAAGAATGACTAAATTTGCTTTTAGTATTAATTAGAAATACATATGGAATTTAAAAGAAAGTTTGGTAGACAAAAAGAAGCAAAACCTACAAAAGGATTGTTGCTTGTTTTATTATTAGTTATTGCAGTAGTTTTTTGGTTTAAGGCAGATGGCATAATGAATGCATTGTTTTAATAGTATAACAATTAATTTGAAATTGTGATAGTAGAAAAAATCATTTTAGGCATCGATCCAGGAACTACAATTATGGGTTTTGGACTGATAAAAGTAGTGGGTAAAAAGATGGAGTTTATTCAGATGAATGAATTACTGCTTCAAAAATATGATGACCATTACCTAAAACTTAAACTTATTTTTGAACGCACAATTGAGTTGATAGACACCTACAATCCCGATGAAATTGCTATTGAAGCACCTTTTTTTGGTAAGAATGTTCAATCAATGTTAAAATTAGGCAGAGCACAAGGTGTTGCGATGGCTGCAGGTTTGTCTAGAGAAATACCCATTACAGAATATTTACCAAAGAAAATTAAGATGGCAATTACAGGGAATGGTAATGCTAGTAAAGAGCAAGTTGCTTTGATGTTGAAATCTTTATTAAACTTAAAAACTTTGCCAAAAAATTTAGATGCTACAGATGGTTTAGCAGCAGCCGTTTGTCATTTTTACAATTCTGGAAAGGTTGTTGGAGGAAAAAGTTATTCGGGTTGGTCGAGTTTTGTAAAGCAGAACGAGAAACGAGTTAAGAAATAAAATTTTAACGAAGTAAGCTCGCAAACGATTAAGATTAATAACTCGAATCAATTTGTAGCTAAGTAGCTGCAAAAAAGAACTGTAAACAAAAAAATATTTTGGCTGGAATCTACATTCACATACCATTCTGCAAGCAAGCTTGTTTTTATTGTAATTTTTATTTTTCAACTTCCCTAAAAAAGAAAGATGATATGATTGCTGCTTTACTTCGTGAAATCGAAATAAGAAAAGCAGAAATCCAAAACGAAATCATTGAAACAATTTATTTTGGCGGTGGAACACCAAGCGTTTTGTCAGTAGATGAAATTCAATTATTGATTGATGCTGTATATAAATATCATACCGTTGCAGATAGCCCAGAAATTACCTTGGAAGCAAATCCTGATGATTTATCAGAAGATAAAATTATAGAACTTTCTAAGTCACCGATCAATAGATTAAGTATCGGCGTTCAATCTTTTTTTGAGAAAGATTTAAAATTGATGAATAGAGCGCACAACTCTAAAGAAGCTAAAGAATCCTTATCTCTGGCAATGCAATATTTTGACAATATTTCTGTAGATTTAATTTATGGAGTGCCAGATTGTACAAATCAAGAATGGAGAGAAAATATACAAACTACTTTAAGTTTTGGCGTACCTCACATTTCTAGTTATGCTCTAACGGTCGAACCTGAAACGGCCTTAGAACGTTTTATTAAAAAGGGAGTTATCAAAAATGTAGATGACGAAAAATCAGAAGAGCAATTCAATATTTTAATAGATGAATTAACCAAAGCCAATTTTGTGCATTATGAAACTTCTAACTTTGGAAAAGAAAATTTCTTTAGTAAAAATAACTCTTCTTATTGGTTGGGAAAAAGTTATTTAGGAATCGGACCTTCTGCACATTCTTTCGATGGTAAACAAAGAAGTTGGAATGTACAGAACAATTCAACATATATTAAAAGTATTGCGCAAAATGAATTGCCAATTCAACGAGAAATGCTGTCTGTTACAGATAGATATAATGAATATGTTATGACTGGTTTACGAACTATTTGGGGTGTTTCTTTCAATAAAATTGATGTTGATTTTGGAGCGAATTATACTAAATATTTAAAGATGCAATCAAAAAAATACATTGAACAAGAATTATTGTATATTGAAAATAGAGTTTTAAAAACAACGCCAAAAGGTGCATTTTTAGTTGATGGAATTGCATCAGATCTATTTATGATAAACTTGATCTAAAAAAAACAATTAGTATAAAGAATGAAAGCAATTATAGAATACAACTCAAGAAAAATACAAATTGATGTATCAAAACCTATCGATATTTCTATTGCAATTGATATTTCAAAACAAAATGTAAATGCTTGGTATATGGGCGACCCAAAAATTTTTCCTGAAGAAATTGATGGTGAAATTGTAAAAGTTTCAGAGGGTGCTGTGGTCAATTTTAATAACATTCAATTCAATCCTCATGCACATATTACACATACAGAATGTGTGGGACATATTACTGAAAAAGTACATTCTGTTAATAAAAATTTAAAACATTATTTCTTTGTTGCTGAAGTAGTTACAGTAGCACCAGAAAGTGATGGAGAAGATTTTTTTATTGCTAAAAAACAATTGCAAACTGCATTAAGAAATAAAAAAAGAGATGCTATTGTAATTAGAACTTTACCAAATTTATCAGACAAAAAAGCAAGAAGATACTCTAATACAAATCCTGTTTTTTTGCTAGAAGAGGCGGCGATTTATCTTAGGGAAAAAGGAATTAAACATTTGTTAATTGATTTGCCTTCAGTAGATAAAGAAAAAGATGAAGGAAAATTATTGGCGCACAATGCTTTTTGGAATACTTCAGGCGAAGTAAGAATGGATGCTACAATTACAGAGCTTATATATGTTCCAAATACTGTTGAAGATGGTGAGTATTTATTGAATTTAATGATTGCTCCTTTTGAGAATGATGCGACACCCAGCAAACCAATATTATATAAAATAATGAAGTAATTTTTCATGAGAAATTTTAAGAAGAGATATTTTCTGTATGCAATTTTAGTGATAGGTATTCTGCTGATTAAAGGAGGTGTATATTCAGATATTTCTGTAGAAGAATTAAAAAAGGAATACACAAATGAGGCATCTAAATTTATAGAAATTGACGGAATGCAAGTGCATTATAGAGACGAAGGCCAGGGTTTTCCAATTGTTTTAGTGCATGGTACTGCCTCTTCACTGCATACTTGGAACGACTGGACAAAAGAGCTTACAAAAAAATACAGAGTTATCAGAATGGATTTGCCAGCATTTGGCATTACGGGTCCCAATAAAAATGCAAATTATTCCATAAAAAATTACAGACTTTTTTTACAGCAATTTTTAAAAAAAATAAAGGTTGATAAATTTCATTTGGCAGGCAATTCTTTAGGAGGCAATATTGCTTGGAGTTACGCGGCTGAACACCCTAAACAAGTAGGGAAATTGATTTTAATTGATGCAAGTGGCTTGCCAACAAATAAACCGCAGCCAGCAATTTTTAAAATGGCAAAAACACCAGTTTTAAGTTCTTTGTTTTTATATGTTACGCCTAGGTTTTTTATCAAAAAAAACATGGAAGAAGTCTATGCAGATGTCACTAAAATTACGGATGATTTAATTACCCGTTATCACAAAATGGCATTGAGAGTAGGCAACAGGAAGGCTTTTATCGATAGGGCAAAAAACGATTTTAAATTAGGAGAAAAAGCAAATTTAGAGAAACTAAAGAGTATACAAACACCTACATTATTAATTTGGGGTGCTCAAGATTCTTGGATTCCTTTAGACAATGGAAAACGAATGGACCGTATGTTAACAAATTCTAAATTAGTTGTTTTAGAAAATTCTGGTCATGTGCCGATGGAAGAAAACCCAGCGGAAAGTTTAGAAGTTTTGACTGTTTTTTTGGAGGATTAATCTCTTTTCTCTTAAGCCCAAGCGACTAAAACCACTTCTTTCTCTTAAAATACCAAACAGAAATTATCGTAATAATGATCATAACACCTAGTAAAATAAAATAGCTGTATTTAAATTTAAGTCCTGGAATATTCTCAAAGTTCATTCCGTAAATTCCTGCTAAAAAAGTTAGCGGAATAAAAATGACAGATAAAATAGTCAGTGTTTTCATTACCTCATTTAATCTGTGACCATGTATGCTGAAAATCAAATTTATTTAGCTTTCTAATTCCTGTAATTCAAAATCAATATTCAAAATCAAGTTACTAGTTTGTTCTTTTAATTCACTAAAATGCTAAACATTAAAACTATTGATTTCAATTTTTTCTAATTTAATGAGGGTATCTCTTAAACTTAAAGTAGCTTTCTTAAAGTTAAATAATTCTTTCTTTTTTACGCTAAAGTAGTGAATTATGAAGGTGGTTTTATGTGAGTGTAATTTAGTACAACAGGCTTTAATTCAGTATTTTACTTATAGGTAAGTTGGTCATGTATTTCATAAGTGTTAACTCATTTAATAACTGCTTTATTTTCTGTCAGTTTAATTTCTGAAATTGCAGAAAAATTAGTCTTTTTCTAAGTAGAACTGCATTAGCTAATTATGGATGTGTTGTCTAAAAATTCATTTTCCATCATACGAAATAGTTGTAAATTTGATATATAATGATACTCTTTAAGAAAAAAAAACAACAATATTAAAATGAAGAATTTATGCACATAGAACAAGTAAGAGCCTTTTGTATTGCAAAAAAAGGAGTCACAGAACATTTTCCTTTTGATGAGGTTACGTTAGTCTTTAAAGTGATGCGAAAAATATTTGTACTAACAAGTTTAGATCACTGGGAAAAGGGCAATCAGAAAGTTAATCTAAAATGCGCACCAGATTGGGCAGAAGAATTACGTGATGCATATGAAGGAGTTTACCCGGGGTTTCATATGAATAAAAAACATTGGAATACAGTTGTTTTAAATTCTAGTGATGTTTCTGATAAACTCGCTAGAGACCTTATCAATCATTCTTATGATTTGGTGGTAAAAGGATTGACTAAAAAACTAAAATTAGAATTGGAAAACTTATAAAGATCATTCTTGTAATTTAGAAATGAAGAATCTTATAATGCTTTGTATGATAACGGAGTCATTTTCTTAATTTCTTTAAATTTTCTATTAAAGTTAGAGATGTTGTTGAAGCCAGCTTTATAAGCAATTTCGTTAATAGATATTTCTTTTTCAACCTGAATTAATTTACAAGCATTTTCAATTCTTATCTCATTTAAAAAGTTAAAATATGTTTTATTTGTTCTGTTTTTAAAATATTTACAAAAAGCATTTTTTGTCATATTTGCTTTGTTGGCAATAACTTGCAAGGTTATTTTTTGATGATAATTCTCTAATGTATATTCAAATATAGTACGCATCCTTTTTCCTTCTAAATCAGAATATTTTTTTTGATACACAAAACTAGAAAGTGGTGTTGTTTCCGATAAAGTTAATACTTCTAAAATTTCTAAAAAATGCACAAAACGTTTTATTTTAGAAGCCTTCTTCAATTTTAAGAAAAGAGAAATAATAGTCTCAATATTAGAATCTAAAATAAAACCACGAGAAGATTTCTTAAAAAAGGACTCAATTTTGCTAAACTCATCTAAAAGAAAAAAAGTTTCTCCGAAAGAAGATTTTGTGAAAAAAAAACTCTGCATTTTAGACTTCTTTTCAACGTTTTTATCGCTTTTAAATGCATGTGGAATGTTACTTCCAATTACAAAAATACTGTCCTCATTATAATTACAAATCTTGTCGCCAATAAATAAAGTTCCGGTTCCTTTTTCAATAAAACTAATTTGTATTTCATTATGCTGATGTAGTTTATCGTAAAAATAAAGTTCAATGTCTTCTTGATAAATCAAACCAATATTTGCTGACTTGGGAATTTTAAAAGGAAAAACTTTCATTAAAAAGTAGTTTAATATTCATCGTAAAAATATAATTTATTATTTATATGGATAATATAGTATTATATAAGAATAATTTAAGGCTATTTTTAAAAACTTGTTTTCTTTAATTTTATCATATAAAAAAAGAATAAAATATGAAATTTAATTGGGAAGGCGTAATGCCAGCAGTAACAACGCAATTTACTTCTAGTGATACGTTAGATTTAGAAATGTTTAAAGTGAATATTCAAGCACAACTCGATGCTGGTGTTCATGGAATTGTTTTAGGAGGAACCCTAGGTGAAGCTAGCACATTAACTGATGAAGAAGGTAGAAAATTAACTAGAGAAACAGTTGCTTTTGTAGAAGGCAAAATACCCGTTTTAATGAATATTGCAGAACAAACTACAAAAGCTGCAATTGCTTTAGCAAAAGCGGCAGAAGAAGATGGCGCAAGTGGTTTAATGATGCTGCCACCAATGCGTTATAAAGCGAGTGATGCAGAGGTTGTAATGTATTACAAAACCGTTGCAAATAGTACTTCTTTACCAATTATGATTTACAATAATCCTGTAGATTATAAATTATTGGTTACTTTAGACATGTTTCAAGAGCTTTTAGACGCTTGTCCTAATATTCAAGCTGTAAAAGAGTCTACAAGAGATACCACAAATATTACAAGAATTAAAAATAGATTTGGAAGCCGTTTAGCAATTATGACGGGTGTAGATACTTTAGCTTTAGAGAGTTTAGTATTAGGCGCAGACGGTTGGGTTGCAGGTTTGGTAGATGCTTTTCCAGCAGAAACTGTGGCAATTTATAAGTTGGTAAAAGCAGGTAAGATAACTGAGGCGATTGCTATCTATAGGTGGTTTATGCCACTTTTAGAGCTAGATATTCATCCTAAATTGGTGCAATATATTAAAATGGCTGCTGTGCATACTGGAATTGGAAGTGAATATGTTAGAGCTCCAAGACTTGTTTTGGAAGGTGAAGAAAGAATAAGAATAGAAAAAATAATTACAGATGCTTTGGCAATAAGACCAACATTACCAGAATATAAAAATTTATAAAATAATTAGGGTGTTACTTTTTGCTAAAAGTATTTAGCAATAAAGTCGGGCTTTGCGCTTTATCTTTTTTTCGTACCTCAAAAAAGGATGTCGTTTCAATCCCTAACACAAATCAACAGTACTACAATTTAAATTATGACAGGAAAAAATTATATTGGCAATCAACTCTCGGCAAAAGGAGCTAAGACATACAGAACTTTTAATCCAGAATTAAATCAAGAAAACGAAGTTGTTTTTACTGAAGCCTCGTCAGAAGAAATTATAGAGGCCGTCAATTTAGCTTCACAATCTTTTAAAGAATTCAGTACAGTTTCAGGAACTAAAAAAGCTGAATTTCTGAACACAATCGCAGAAGAAATTTTAGCTCTAGATGAAACTTTAATTCAAATGTATTGCTCAGAAACAGGATTGCCAGCCGGGCGAGCAAAAGGAGAAAGAGGCAGAACTGTTGGTCAATTAAGAAGTTTTGCAACGTTGGTTGCAGAAGGATCTTGGGTAGAAGCAACGATAGATACAGCAAAACCAAATAGAGAGCCAATGCCTAAGTTAGATCTTCGTAAAATGAATATCGCTTTAGGACCCGTGGTCGTTTTTGGGGCAAGTAATTTTCCTTTAGCCTATTCCACTGCGGGTGGAGATACAGCCGCAGCTTTTGCAGCAGGTTGTCCTGTAATTGTAAAGTCGCATCCAATGCACGCAGGAACCGGAGAATTGGTTGCATCAGCAATTATAAAAGCGGCTGAAAAAACAGGAATGCCTAATGGTGTTTTCTCTAATTTAAATTCAAGCGGCATAGAAGTTGGTCAGCAACTAGTGGCGCATCCAAAAGTAAAAGCAGTTGGTTTCACTGGAAGTATAAAAGGAGGAAGGGCATTATTAGATATAGCGACAAAAAGAGAAGAACCAATTCCTGTTTTTGCAGAAATGGGAAGTATAAATCCTGTTGTGATTTTACCAAAAGCTTTAGATAATAGAAATGAAGAAATTGCAAAAACATACGCAGGTTCTATTACGCAAGGAGCGGGCCAGTTTTGTACAAATCCTGGTTTAATTTTAGGCATTAAAAGTGATGCTTTAAGTGCTTTTATAAATCACTTGTCACAAGAAATTATGGATATAAATCCTTCTTGTATGTTGCATCCAAATATTAAAAAAGGATACGATGTAAATAAAGAAAAAGTGGTTTCTCAGGCTAAAGTAGCCACAACTGCAAATTATGAATCGGATGTTCAAAATAATTATGCACAACAGGCTGTTGTCTCGGTTGATGGAAAATCATTTTTAGAAAATCCAACTTTGCATTTAGAGGTTTTTGGCCCTTTTTCTATGGTGGTTGAATGTGCCAATAAAGAAGAATTAGAAACCATTATTGTAAATTTAGAAGGCCAATTAACAGGCACTGTAATTTCTGATAATGATGAAATCACTAATTTTCCAAAAGTAATTTCTGCAATGCAAAATAGGGTTGGTAGAATTATTTTTAATGGAGTCCCTACGGGTGTTGAAGTTTGCGAATCTATGGTTCATGGTGGTCCATATCCGGCATCTACAGATAGTCGTTTTTCTGCTGTAGGTACTACGTCTATAAAACGTTGGGTTCGTCCATTTAGTTATCAAAGTTGGCCAAATAGTCTATTGCCAAAAGAATTGCAAAACGAAAACCCATTAAATGTTTTTAGATCAGTTGATGGCTTTAGAACAAAAGATATCATATAGTTTATGAAAATTTATAAAGTCCTTTTTATATTTTTCATCACTTTTATTTCTTGTAATATTAGAGAAGAAAAGTGTGGTCATTCATCAGAAGAATTGGCTATTCTAATTAGGTTGTATGAAAAACGAGAATCTTATGATGAAAATAAATATCCATTAGGCCTTTATACAAGAGAACATTACAAAGCAGAAGCCACCTATGCAGAAGACCAAATGCAGTATTTTAGTTGTATTAAAATGGATGCTCTTTCTGAAACAGATCAAATTTCAGCTAAGTTGTTAAAATTCGTTCTACAAGATAAAATTGATTATTACAAATTTGAAAGGTTTCTCAATCCTTTGTTGTCAGATTCTGGTTTTCATAGTAGTTTAAATTATCAAATTAGAGCGCTCAATAATTATTTGGAAGTAAAAGAGTATTTGAAGAAACTCAATAGTTTGCCAGAATTTGTAAATCAGCATTTTATAAATTTAAGAGAAGGTTTAGAAAAAGGAGTTTCGCAACCTAAAGTTATTTTTAAAGGGTATGAATCTACATATAATGATCATATCGTAGATAATTTTCAAGAAAGTCCATTTTACAAGCCATTTCAAAATTTACCGTCAAGTCTAAATCAAACTCAAAAAGATTCTGTTTTAAAAGTTGCAAAAAGTGTAATTGAGCGCATAGTAGTTCCTCAATTCAAAAGAATCAAAACTTTTTTTGAAACTGAATATTTACCAAAAACAAGAACCACTTTAGGGGTTTCAGAAACGCCAAATGGAAAAGCTTATTATAAAAATAGAATTGATTTTTACACAACAAGTTCTCAATATTCTGCAGATGATATTCACCAAATTGGGCTAAAAGAAGTTGCCAGAATAAAAACAGAAATGCAAAAAATAATCAAAGAACTAGACTTTGGAGGAAGTTTTGCTGATTTTTTTAAATTCTTAAGAACCGACAAACAATTTTACGCAACTTCATCAAAAGAAATATTAATGATTGCCAGAGATATGGCAAAAAGAGCAGATGCTCAATTGCCAAAATTCTTTAAAACCTTACCAAGAAAACCATACGGCGTTGCGCCTGTGCCAGATGCTATTGCACCAAAATATACAGGAGGACGTTATATTGGTACCTCAAAAAACAGCACAGAACCTGGTTATTATTGGGTAAACACCTATAATTTACCGAGTAGAACTTTGTATACCTTACCTTCTTTAACCGCACATGAAGCCGTGCCTGGCCATCATTTACAAGGAAGTCTAAATAACGAATTAGGAGACTCTATACCACAGTTTCGTAGAGATTTGTATTTATCTGCTTATGGTGAAGGTTGGGGATTGTATTCAGAGTTTTTAGCTGATGAGATGAATATGTACACAACGCCTTATGAGCAATTTGGGAAATTTACGTATGAAATGTGGCGTGCTTGTAGATTGGTCGTTGACACAGGTATTCATGCAAAAGGTTGGTCTAGACAACAAGTAGTCAATTATCTGTCCCAAAATACAGCTTTGTCATTGCATGAAATTAATACAGAGACGGATCGATATATTTCTTGGCCTGGACAAGCACTATCATATAAAATTGGGGAATTAAAAATTAGAGAATTGCGCAAAAAAGCTAAAAACAATTTACAAGATAAATTCGATATTCGTGATTTTCATGAAATCATTTTAGAACAAGGTACAGTTACGTTAGCAATTTTAGAAGAGAGAATCAATAATTATATTAGCAAAGCAAAAAATGAGTAAACATACTTTTGTTTGCATAGACGCACATACTTGTGGAAACCCTGTAAGAGTTATAAAAAGTGGTGGTCCAAAACTAATTGGAGCAACTATAAACGAAAAACGTTTGCATTTTTTAAAAGAGTACGATTGGATTCGCAAAGGTTTGATGTTTGAGCCAAGAGGTCATGATATGATGAGTGGCTCAGTTTTGTACCCACCTCACGATTCAGAAAATGATTTTGCCATTTTATTTATTGAGACTTCTGGTTGTTTGCCCATGTGTGGTCATGGAACTATAGGTGCAATTTCAATAGCAATTGAAGAAGGTTTGGTTATTCCAAAAACTCCCGGTAAAATAAAAATGGAAGCACCTGCAGGTTTAGTAGAAATTGAATATCATCTAAAAAACAATAAAGTTGAATGGGTGAAATTAATGAATGTTAAAAGTTATTTAGCCGCTGAAAATTTAACCATAGATTGCCCTGAGCTCGGTGAAATTATTTTTGATGTTGCATATGGTGGAAATTATTATGCCATTATAGATCCGCAGAAAAATTTTAATGGAATTCAAAATTTTACAGCCTCTAAAATAATTCAGTACTCTCAAGTTGTTAGGGAGCGAATCAATCAAAAATTTCCAAATCAATTTATACATCCAGAAAATGAAAGTATCAAAGATGTAACTCATTTGTTATGGACAGGAACACCAATTAATGAAAAATCTCAGGGAAGAAATGCCGTTTTTTATGGTGATAAAGCGATTGATAGAAGTCCTTGTGGTACTGGAACATCAGCAAGATTAGCACAATTGTATGCAAAAGGAAGGCTAAAAATAGGTGAAGAATTCATTCACGAAAGCTTTATTGGTAGTACTTTTACCGGAGTTGTAGAAGAAGAAACAATGTTATGTGGAAAACCAGCAATTATACCTAGTATTAAGGGGTGGGCAAAAATTTACGGACAAAATACAATTACAATTGATACAGAAGATGACCCGTATGCTTTGGGTTTTCAGGTGATTTAATTTTATAAATCAAATCATTGTAAATATATTTCAGAATCTATTGAGGTATCTTAATTAAAAAATAAAATGGCAAAAAGTGTAATCATCATTGGTGGTGGAATTATAGGATTGAGTTGTGCATATTATCTTCAAAAAGAAGGTCATAAAGTAACTGTAATTGATAAATCAGATTTTACATCAGGGGCATCCTATATAAATGCGGGATATATAACACCAAGTCATATTATTTCTATGGCTGCTCCAGGAATGATCAATAAAGGTATTAAATGGATGTTCAACGTATCTAGTCCTTTCTACGTAAAACCACGTTTAGATATCGATTTTTTAAAGTGGAGTTTGGCATTTAAAAAGTCGGCAAGAGCTTCAAAAGTAGAGAAAGCAATTCCTGTGATAAAAGATATTAATTTATTCAGCAGAAAATTATATGAAGATTTAAAAGCATCTAATGATTTTGATTTTTTTTATCAGCACAAAGGTTTATTCATGTATTACAAAACAGATAAAGCGGGTGAAGAAGAATGGGAAGTTGGTCAAAGAGCGATCAAAGAAGGCTTAAAAGTTGAAAACTTATCTAAAGAAGAAGTTCAGAAAATAGAGAAAAATGTTGCTTTAAATATTAAAGGAGCTGTATATTATCATTCAGATGCACATATGACACCCAATGAATTTATGCCTCAATTAAAGGCGTATTTAAAAAGAAATGGAGTGAGTGTTTTAGGAAAAGAAGAGGTGTTAGATATTGTTGTTACGGATAACAAAATAACAGCAATCAAAACAAATAATCTTCATATAAAGTCTGATGAATATGTAATTGCCACAGGTTCTTGGTCTCAAAATTTTGCTAAAAAATTGAATCTAAATATTCCAATTCAAGCAGGAAAAGGCTACAGAATTAATACAAATAATGAAACAAATATTACAATCCCAGCTATTTTAACGGAGGCAAAAGTGGCGGTTACGCCAATGAATGGTTTTACACGTTTTGCAGGAACCATGGAAATTGGTGGTATAAATCATACGATTAATAAAACTCGTGTAAATTCAATTGCAAATGCTGTTGAACAATTTTATCCAAATTTAAAAATCAATCAACAAGAAAAAGAAGCTGCACAATGTGGTTTAAGACCTTGTTCTCCTGATGGACTGCCATATATAGGAAAATCATCTAAATACAAAAATGTAACTTTTGCAACGGGTCATGCCATGATGGGGTGGAGTTTAGGACCAGCAACCGGAAAGTTAGTTTCAGAAATTATTTCTGACAAAAAAATATCTTTAGACTTAAGTCCTTTTCATGTTGATAGGAAGTTTTAAGTCTAAAGATATTTAATCCATTTTAATTACATAATTGCTCACGTTCATTTTTTCCTGCAATAAGCACAAAACGGTTGGTGAAAACTATCCGTTTTCACGATATCTTAAATAACTATTTTTTAAATATATCATAGTAGTTGTTTTGATTTTTTTTAAAAACTATTTTTTATCACCGTAAATATATTTAAATTACCTATATTTAAAATTGATTTTTATCCCCCCGCAAATGAATTTCTTAAAAAAAACTATCCTAATAGTATTTGTGTTATTTGCTGCTCAATTAGTCTATTCACAACAAACAGTCTCAGCCTCTGGCGGCGAAGCCACCGGAGCTGGTGGTTCTTCTAGCTACACAGTTGGCCAAGTGTTTTACACGACTACTGCAGCAACCACCGGTTCTGTATCGCAAGGCGTACAACAAGCGTTTGAATTTCAGACATTAAGCAATCCAAGGCTTACAACTGTAAATTTAGCAGCAGTAACGTATCCAAATCCAACTACAGATTTTGTAGTACTTAAAATTACAGATAGTACTTTAAAGAATTTACGATATATACTTTTTGATATCAACGGTAAATCTATTGCAAGTGGTGCGATTGCCGCTTCTAATATAAAAATACCGATGAAACATTTATCTATAGGTATGTATCTTTTAAAAGTAACTCGAAAAAATCAATTGCTAAAAACCTTTAAAATTATCAAAAAACAATAATCATGAAAAAAGCCCCCCAACTTTTGCTAATATTTTTATTGACAACAATTAGCATTTTTGCACAGTCGCCAGAAAAGATGAGTTACCAAGCCGTTTTAAGAGACGCAGGAGGTACTTTAGTAAGTAGTCAATCTGTCGGAATGCAGATAAGTATTTTAGCGGGAAGTGATGCCGGTACAGCAGTGTATGTAGAAAGGCAAACCGCGACTACGAATATAAATGGTTTGGTAAGTATAGAGGTCGGTTCTGGAACAAGTTCAGATGATTTTTCATTAATAGACTGGGCTTCTAACACGTACTTTATAAAAACAGAGACTGACCCATTGGGCGGAATAAATTACACTGTTATGGGCACTAGCGCCTTGCTAAGTGTTCCTTATGCTTTGCAAGCGACCAATTCAGATAATGGTATCACAGCTGAACAAGCTTCAGCGATTTCAGAGAATACTGCTAAAGAGGGGTATACAGAAGCCCTGGTTTCAGCGAATACAGATGTTGTAGCAAATGCTCTAGCAATAGCGACTTTAGAGACAGATGTTGTAGCAAACGCATTTTGGTTAGAAGACGGTGCGGGTAATATTACGAATTCTAATCAAGGAAACGTGATTGTTAATAGTGCTTTTGTCTCTAGCGGTATTATAGAAAATAATGGTTTAATGATGAGTCCTGGCGATATACATTCTTTTGGTGAAATAAGATCTAATGGTCTGTTAAGATCTGAAGGTGGTTTAGAAGCTAATGGCGGTATCGTTAATGGAGATATAGCGGCTTCTAGTTTTTTATTTGCTACATCAACGGGTACCACTACCTTAGGAGGTGGTGCTGTAGATGTTAGTGCTGTTGGTGCTACAACGACGATTAAAGGAGATTTGGTTGTAGATGGTACCGTAACAGTTCCTGCACTAGTTGCCGGAACCAATACTTTTCCTACAACACATGGATCTGCCAGTCAAGTATTAACCACAGATGGTGCTGGAACCTTAGCTTGGAGTACGCCTAGTGGTTCTTCTAGCTATTCTATTGGATTAAACGCCGATTTAGGAGGATATGTGATCTATGTTACGCCTGATGGTAAACACGGTTTAGTCGCTGAAACAGAAAATCAATCTACAAGTTCATCATGGTTTGATGCTGAAAATATTATCTCGAATCCAACTAATCACTCTACAGCCGGTAAAAATTTTACCGATTGGCGTTTTCCAACCAAATATGAGCTGAATGTAATGTATACGCATAGCGTCAATATTGGTAATTTTTCTGGTAACTATTGGAGTTCTACAGAGTTTAACGATAGCGGCACCTCGTATAAGCAGAATTTCAATGTTGGCAATGGTTCAGTGACCAACAATGATAATAAATACTACCAATGTAGTTTGCGTTCAGTTCGATCTTTTTAGTTATTTATCAATTTAATTAGTACCGCGTAAGCCACCAAGTTTAAAAAAAAATGTCAAAAACCAACATTTATTTAAAAGGATGTTGGCTTTTATATGCAGTACCTTGTGGCAGTTCTCTATAGAACAAGTTTAGAGAGTACAAGTATTGCCTTGCTATTTAATCAATCTGTTTTCATGATATCTTCGGCAACTATTTTTTGAAGATAAAAAAGCACCTTATCGGTATTTTTAATTTTTTATTCTATTAATCGCATATTCTGTTTTTTCTGCAAGCGGATTTAAATGTTCATCTGCTACCCAAGAGTTTTACTAGCTAGTTTAAAAATGAAAGACAAAACTTAAATTTCTTCACAAATGGAAGCATTAAAAAAACTATAGTCCAATTTTGACGAAAGAATAAAGCTTTTTAGCACAAAGTTTTAAAATTAGCATACCCTTAAGCATTAATTCATTTCAAGAATTGTAAGCAATAAAAAAAAAGTTGACATTTTTGAATTTTTAATTTAAACGGATGTATTTTATAATAATAATTACTGATTGAGTTTTTTTACGATAAATTTTAAATACTGGGTAAATTAAGGCATCCAATATTTTTTTGTTGATAACAAAATATACATTAAATTTGCCTTTATATTCCCTGATATTTTTACGTAAATCAATCTAAATTTCATCTTAGGTTGGTTTATAAGTAAAATTATATCAGGGTTTATGGCTTTATTAAAAAAAAGAATTTTTTCTGTATGTTTATTACTTGCTAGCCAATTAGTATGCTCGCAAAAAGCGATTTCAGCTACAGGCTTTGAGGTTACAGATAGTGTTGGCACTCTAATAGGTGTGTCATCTGCAGAAGATGCAATCAACGTAATTGCAGAAGATGTTACGATTTCTAATCGTTATACCTACTTCGATACTTTAACTATTGACCCTGTTGCTCCTATAACAGCTAGCAGCGCTTCTGCCTTAAACTCGACATCTAGCGAATTCTCTAGTCTAATTGTTAATGGTGAAATTAATGGTATCTTAAACTATAGCCGTTACACGGTATTAATTGACTCAGCGGTTAACCGAACCAACGATTTACTTTCAGCGCCAGTTGTATACCAAATTTTTGGAGCCTTTGCGACTACAAATACAAATTTAGCAGCTTCGAATACCTTAAGAGCTTTTGTACTTTATAATACAAATGCTGGAGCCTATGAAAATTATAATACAACTACAAACGCAACAACAACATTAGTAGCAGGTATAGGGTATAGAGCAACCACCACTGTCGGTAGTACATTAAAATTTATGGGAACCGCACGAACAGTTGCTGTAGATGTATTTATTTCAGCTGCTGTTGTAGGAAATGCATGAAATCTTATAGGGAACCCTTATCCTTCATACATTAATTCCGTAAGTTTTTTTAATGAGAATAAGGGCAGTTTAACAATGAAAGTGCATACCAAGCTATCTATGATTATAACGGCAATACCTCAGAAGGTTGGACAATCTGGAACTTGGCCACCATCGCAGATCCAGTAATTACAACGTTAATAGCGCCAGGGCAAGCCTTTTTTGTAAAGGTTAAAACCACAGGAGGCATTACTTTAACAGCAGAAACCAATAACTTTAGTTATATACAGATTTATACGACTATTCCTCCAAGAGAAATTATGATTAAAGGCACCTTAAACTTGGTTGCTATAGCGGTTTTATATGATGTAAATGGACGTTTAGTATTAAGCCATAAATTAAAAGAGATTAGTAGTACGCATCGTATAGATGTATGAAGACTTAGTGTTGGTTTGTGCCTTATCAAGGTATTTAATGACCATGAAGTGAAAACTAAAAAATTATTTATTCAAAAAAAATATGAAAGAAAACACACACAACGATCGTATCTCTCGCAAAGAAGCGGTGTCAAAAATTAGTAAATACGCAGCTTTAACGGCTTTGGGTACCTTTATAATGTTAAGCCCACAAAAAGCACAAGCCTTTTCGGGTATAGCAAATCCAGGTTTCGATGCTTTATCTCCCAGAAAACAGACAAAACGACCTTCTTTCCCGGGAAGAAGCGCTGGCAAAAATAAGTAAATACACAGCTTTAACAGTAGAGAGCAATAACTTTAATTATATACAGATTTATACGACCACTTCACCCTTGGAAACTATCTCTTCGGTCATAAGCGCTTCACTTGCAATGTGCGTGCAATTCGATCTTTTTTGTCATTTATCAATTTAATTAGTACCGCGAAAGCGGTCGATTTTAAAAATATAAAAACCAACATTTATTTAAAAGGATGTTGGCTTTTATATGCAGTACCTCATGGCAGTTCTCTAAAGAACAAGTTTAGAGAGTACAAGTATTGCCGTACTATTTAATCAATCTGTTTTCATGATATTTTCGACAACTATTTTTTGAAGATTAAAAAGCACCTCATCGGTATTTTTAATTTTTTATTCTATTAATCGCATATTCTGTTTTTTCTGCAAGCGGATGTAAATGTTGTTCTGCTACCCAAGAGTTTTACAAGCTACTTTCAAAGCAACAGAAAATTTAAATTTCTTCACAAATGGAAGCATTAAAAAAACTATAGTCCAATTTTGACGAAAGAATAAAACTTTTTAGCACAAATTTTTAAAATTAGCATACCCTTGTAAAAGCATTAATTTATTTCAAGAATTGTAAGCAATAAAAAAAAGTTGACATTTCTGAATTCTTGTTTTTTGTGATTTAAACAATGAAAATTTTATTCAACTTCGAACTTATTTATTGCATATATGATTTAATGAATTTTACATAAATAATTGGTCATATTCCTTTTTGTGAACAATAAGTACTTAGCGGGTGGTGAAAACTACCTGTTTTTCTGCAATAAATGTTAAACGGGTAGTAAAAACTACCCGTTTTTATTTTGGGATGATTAAGGGTGTAATTATTTTTGTTGTACAAACACTCCCCAACAACCTTTGCGCAAATCAACCTGAATTTATTTTCAGATTAGTTTATAACTAAATTTTATATCTAGGCCTTATGAGTTTATTAAAAAAAAGTATTTTTTCAGCATTTGTATTACTTGCTTCCCAATTAGTGTGCTCACAAGAAGCTGTTTCTGCTTCCGCAGGTGAAGCTTCGGGATCTGGCGGTTCAGGCAGCTACACTGTTGGCCAAGTATTTTACACAACTCAAACAGCTGCTACTGGTTCTGTATCGCAAGGCGTGCAACACCCATTTGAATTTCAGACACTGAGCAATGCAGCATTGACAACTGTAAACTTAACCGCAGTTAGCTATCCAAACCCCACGAAAGATTTTATCATACTTAAAATTACGGATAGTGCTTTGAATAATTTACAATACACACTTTTTGATGTAAACGGTAAAGCTATTGCAAGCGGTTCGATTACCGAATCTAGTACCCAAATACAGCTAAAACATTTATCAATAGGCGCTTATATACTAAAAGTAAGCCAACAG
>Ga0209712_10000155_pt1 | contig 59993 bp, 58 predicted proteins | sample ArcOceMetagenome_FD_187443 | JGI IMG/M metagenome (GOLD analysis project Ga0209712, IMG submission 187443) | Marine eukaryotic phytoplankton communities from Arctic Ocean - Arctic Ocean - Greenland ARC118M Metagenome (SPAdes) (version 2) | ecosystem: Environmental > Aquatic > Marine > Oceanic...
TTAGACGCAAATATACTGCCACATGCCCAAATCGTGGCAGTGTATTGGCCGTTAGGTGATGAGCTTGACCCTGTACCGTTGTTAAACACACTGCATTCTCTTGGGCATAGAATGGTATTACCAGTCATGCTTGGGGCCAAAAAACCACTCGTTTTTCGCACTTGGTGCCCAGGGGACGAGTTGCAAAATGCTAGCTTTGGAACCCTTGAGCCAAGTAAAGATAAAACAGAACTAGAACCTGATGTTATTTTGGCACCTTTACTGGCCTTTGATAGTAGAGGTTTTCGCCTTGGATATGGGGGTGGATTTTATGATCGGACGTTAGAGAAATTACGAAAAAAAAAGCGGGTATCAGTGTACGGTATTGCTTATGCTGCGCAAGAGATGGATCAGGTCATTAAGGGGCCATATGACCAGCCCCTAGACGGAATAGTGACGGAGCTGGGTGTCACTAGATTTTAATTTTAGGCATCAACACTCAAGTTTTTGGTACCCTCACCTCTGCTGGCACTGCAACCCAACCTATACCTTCAATGTTAAACTCTAGTGTGACTTCTGATTGGTTTTTCATAGTATGCTTAAGGCCCATCAACATGGCATGCTTGCCACCTGGAGATAAGGTTAGGATAGCTCCTGGGGCAATGAGCCAACCATCTGCGACCTTTCGCATTTGCATGACATTATCAACCATGATCATGCTATGGAGTTCTGAGTGCGCACTGAAAGAAGTTCTTACAGCGACCAAGCGAAGACTAGAGTCAGTCACATTCTCAATTTCAACAAACCCTGCTGTCATATGCATCCCGGGCATGGGCTTTTTTACCCAAGCGTTAGCAAACTTAACTTGATCCGTTGCTGCTTGATTAGCATACGAGTTCGTTGACAGTATAGTCAAAGTTATCAAAAAAAATCTCATTAATTTCATTTCGCTGTCTATCTCATTGGTTAATACGTTTGTCTTACCATGTCAATTATATCAGCAAAAAATATCTTATAAATAGTATCAATAGAGTTATTTTAGTAATTGCGTTAAAGCTAATGTATTAGCAAACACTAAGCCTTAAGAGGATCCAAGTTTTATACACATAAGCGGTGGATAAGTCTGTGAACAAATATTGTAAAAAAGCCTCAAAGCCCATCATATCGGCCTTGTTAACAAACTGGTTAAAAAATAACCAGCTTAAAACTTATCCTTTTAAATCAACATCTTATCAATGTCAATCTGTTAGGTTGAGATATTTTTAAGGAATTAATGGGTTTTATGCTGGGGCTTGAAAAATGTGTACAACCCGCGCTATAAGTTTCAATGAGTTAGGGATGTCAAGAACAAATAACACAGAAAACGACAAAAAAGATGTTCTTTTTTAGCCCTAACTATTGACACTTTTTCAAAATCAACAACTTACAGTTGGCGAACACGATCTTGGCCAAAGGTTAAACTTAGGATATTTTCTGCAGCTTGATTAAGGATAGTTTGGCGAGCTTGACGGCTAGCCCAGGCTGTATGTGGTGTAATAATAAGATTGTCTCTTTCTACAGCCAGCAAAGGATGGTTTTTTGGTGGCGGCTCCTGAGTTAATACATCAATACCTGCTCCCGCTATTTGGCCTTCATCCAGTGCCTTAATTAAAGCAGCCTCATTTACAATTCCACCACGGGCACAGTTTATTAATAATGCAGTATTTGGCAAAGCACAAAGCTGAGGCCAATCAATCAAGTTTGTAGTGTCTTGAGTAAGCGGGCAATGCAGAGATAGCACGTCCACTTGAGGCAACAGATCACTCATAGGTATACGTCCATCACTAGGCTCTTGACCTTGCCTTGCAGCGACCAGTACCCTCATGCCAAAAGCACGTGCTAGATTGGCAACGCCCTTACCGAGATCTCCATAACCTATAATACCCAAAGTTTTACCTGCCAAACTTTCTACTGGGTAGTCTAACATGCAAAATTGGGCACTATCGCTCCACTCACCGTTATTGATTAAGCGCCTATAACTGAGCATTCGAGTACTTAGGCTAAGCATCAACATTAAGCAATGCTGTGCCACTGAATCTACCCCATATGCTCGACAATTTTGTACGCTAATACCAAACTTTTTAGCCGCTTTAACATCGATGTTATTAACCCCGGTGGCCAGCACAATAATGTGTTTTAGCTGGGGTAATTGGGAAAAGTGTTTGGCGCCTAAGTCAACCTTATTAACTAAGGCAATATGGGCGCCCGCTAGGCGCGCAACGATCTCACCTGGCTGAGTATGTTGATGGCAGCGCAGATTGCCAACAGCCACTTGGATGACCTTAAAATTAAGGTCTCCAGGGCCTAGCGTTGCGCCATCTAACAGCACTGCATCCATGCCTTATAACTCCTGTAATGAGTATTTTATCGAACCAACTGTTGCTGCAAGTCCCAAAGAATCTCTTCTGCATAAACTTTAGCAGCAGGCAGTCCTTGGTTGTCTAATACTTGTAAGTAAACGCTAGTTAACGTTTCTTCAAAGCTTAACTGAAATTGGCCCACAAAGGTGTATTCGCCAGTGTCGCTGGTGTCGCCCTGATCCTTGTCTTCGAATACATAAATCACCTCCCCTCCTAACCATACCTTAAAGCCCTTTTTATCTGCTAGGCTCTCTTCCTCTTTCGCTAGGTTTGGATTAGATGAGTAAATAGGACGATCACTTATTGTCGCCTCAGCCTCATTACCACCCAACAGGGCGAGATTGATGGTTACACCAGGTTTCCTAGTGCTGCCACCATGAAGGCCTTTGAACCAACTCCACATTCCACCGGTATTGGCGCTAGTCTCCTGAAACGTTCGCAAGTGACTTGTATGGGTAAAATAAACTTTTTTTGCAGTTTCGTCATAACTGCCAACATCAAAAGAAGACATAGCCGCAACAACCATTGGTAAAGCCTTGTTATAGTTTATGCTAAGCTGCACCAGAGGTTGTCCATATTGATCTTTACCTAATAAAGGTGCTTGGTATTGCAAACTCGCGTCATCAGTTTTTTGAGCCACTTGGGCTGTGTGGCTTAGGTAACGCAGCAATTCAAACGTAATCTCAGACTCATTAGCTAGCGCACGGCCTGCCTCTTGCCAATCTAATGGTTTTTTTTGTTGTATTTCTAACTGAGTAAATTGCAAAAAATTCAAAGACAGTTCAACCCGATTTTTTAGCGTTTCATTTAACTCTACTTTAACTCGGCCATAAGCAATATTATCGTCAGATTTAGACAAACTTCTAATCCAACGACTGATAAAGTCATCGGCAGGCCCTTTATTTGATAAAGAAAACCACTCAGTCTCAATCACTTTAGGGCCAGAAATAGTATCTAAAGCAATGCCCTGATTAGACCAAAACTGTGCTACTTGCCCTTGTACCTTGGTTAGGCTGCCAGCTACGCTAATACGTTTTAAATTTGCTCCACCAGTAAAATATGCAGAATCGCTTCCTGCTTCAGCAAACACAAAATCTGGTCGCGGCGCAGATTCAATTCCTGTGGATTGACCCACCAGTTGAGCAGCAGGTATAGTGAGTAGGTCGTTCTGAACTTGATCGTCATTTAAACCTTGAGGTACAACAATACGATCGATAACCTTAGATGTTGCATAATCTAAGCTTTTATTTCTTAGGATGCTGTCACCATCTTCACTAACTAAGGGGTTTCCAGAACAGGAAGTCAGCACTATAGTTGCTAAAAATAATCCGAAAGTACGCGTAAATCCAAAACCTTGTTGTTTCAAAATGTCGTCCAGTTGTTTAAGATGTCACAAAAATTATATTATAACACTTTTAATTGAGACTACCCATATGAGCCTTACTATTGGACAACCCGTACCCTACTTAACAGCCCCAGCCACAAGCCAAACTGAATTTAATTTAGATCAATTAAAAGGCCAATTTTTTGTGCTGTATTTTTATCCAAAAGACGATACTCCCGGATGCACTACTGAAGGACATGATTTTAACAACTTACTGAGTGAATTCGAACAGCTCAATTGTAAAATATTTGGTATTTCAAGAGACTCTATTAAAAAGCACGAAAATTTTAAAGCCAAACAAGGCTATAACTTTGAACTAATTAGTGATGAAAGCGAAGCATTATGCCAACTGTTTAATGTAATCAAGCTAAAAAAGCTATACGGCAAAGAGTACTTGGGAATTGATCGAAGTACCTTTTTGATTAATTCTGAAGGTGTTTTAGTACAAGAGTGGCGTGCCGTAAAAGTTCCTCAGCACGCTCAGATGGTTTTAGACTGCCTCAGCCAGATAACAGCTTCTTAGGCCAGGCATTCATTACGGCTTTAAGTAATGTTGCCAAAGGAATGGCAAAGAACACACCCCAGAGGCCCCAGAGACTGCCGAAAAACAATACGGCAACAATGATGGCCACTGGGTGCAAGTTAACTGCTTCTGAAAACAATAAAGGCACAAGCACATTGCCATCGAGGGCTTGGATAATGCCATAGACGATAATTAGAGTATAAAATTCTGTAGACACGCCCCACTGCACGTAGCCAATTAATGCCACAGGAATAGTTACCAGCGTCGCTCCTATGTATGGAATCAGCACCGACAAACCTACAACCATAGCTAATAAAGCTGCATAATCCAGCCCTAACCACAAAAAGGCAACGTATGTAGCACTTCCTACAATGCCAATCTCGACCACTTTGCCTCGGACGTAATTAGCAATTTGTTGATCCATTTCAAGCCATACATGGCTTAATACATTGCGCTCAGTAGGTAAAAATGCAGTTAGCCAAAGCACCATCATATGGCCATCTTTGAGAAAGAAAAACACTAATATTGGCACTAATACCAGATACACTAACCAAGTGAGCGACTGGCCAATAGACGCCAAGGAAAAGGACACTAAGAGCTGTCCAGCATTACCTATCTCTGCCATCGCAGCATCAGATAATTGTTTAATTTGATCAGCATTAACCAATTCAGGGTATTGTTGTGGTAACAACATAAACAAGCCCCTCAGTTTTTCTAGCATTAGTGGTAAATCACCAAGTAAATCAGTTGCTTGGTACCATAACAAAGGTAATAGAACAAAAATAAAAGCCATAAGTAACGCTATAAATAGACTATAAATGCCCCAAACTGCAGGCAAGTGATTAACCCCAAAGCGTTCCAACCACTCTACTAGACCCAGCGTCAAATATGCCAGTATCATACTTGCAAAAACTGGAGCCAAAGTAGAGCCAAACATCAAAATTGAAGCTAAACCAACCGCTAACAGAACCACCAGTAGCAGTGCCTGTTCATCAGCAAAAAAGTGGTCCAACCAAGCGCGAAATACTTTAAACATGTGTTATCCTAAATTCTCTTTTCAATGAGATAATGATAAACGTTATCAATACATTCATTCTGATGTAAATGGTGACCAGTCAATCGTGTCCACGCTGCAAAGTCCCTTTGCGAACCAGCATCTGTTGCTAGCACTTTAAGCTTTTCGCCCACTTTTAACTGGCTTAAAGCTCGCTTCGCTTTTAATAGCGGTAAAGGACATTGTAAACCCTGAGTATCCAGCAGCTGGTGTCCGAGTGTTGCGTCCAATGTCGTATCATTATACATATCAAATCTCATCTTCATTAAAAGGAATTCTCAATGAAAGGAAACATTATAGGTCAAGCGGACCTTCAGTCCTATCTATCGTTGGGATATTTTATGAATTCCTTAGCAAGGACTATCTGTTTAGCGTTGGTGATATTGGCAATTCCCGCTCAAACAGCTGCAGCTAAAAACTTACCAGTAATTAATATTCATAGCTCTAATGACATGAGCCTAGAAGATGAGTACCAACTTGGCAACATTATTGCTAGCAGCATCCGTAAACAACTTCCACTTTGGAATGATCTAGCAGCCCTAAAATTTATTAAAGACCTCACTCAGCCATTGATTAGTCGGAGTCAACTTAGCAATAAAAATACCCAAATTTTTCTAATACATGATGGCAAAATTAATGCTTTTGCCGCTCCTGGCGGAATTATTGGCATCAATACTGGGTTAATACAGCAAGCAGGTTCTGTAGACGAATTAGTAGCTGTACTTGCCCACGAAGTAGCTCACCTTAGTTTACGCCATTACGTGCAAACCCAAGCCCAAGAAAAAGCTCAAGCGCCCCTTTACTTAGGTGCTTTCATAGCATCTATATGGCTTGCAGGAAACATAAATGATGACATAGGAGAAGCTGGCATCTACGCCACTCAATCTGCTCTTCAGCGAAACCAACTAAGCTACAGCCGCCGTCACGAAAGAGAAGCAGACCGAATTGGTTTTGATTTAATGTATCAAAGCCCTTTTGATGTAACCCATATGCAGCGCTTATTACAACGTTTGCAATCACCTTACGTTAAGGATTCTCCTCAGTGGGAATGGGCCCGCAGCCACCCAATCAATAGTGAACGAGTGGCGGATATTAGCCAGCGTATTTTAATTTCCCAGCAGAGCCAGACCGAACATGGTTTTGATTTAGGCTTTGACTTGTTAAAAATTTACCAAACGATGACTCTATCAGGCCTTACCTCACCCTCGGTCAACCAACTAATGCAAAAGTTCGACCCACTGACCAACCATTACAGTACCTTAATTGCATTTTCTGAGGCTCTGATTAACCAAAATTCCGGCAAGTTAGTTTTAGCTAACCAACAATTAAAGGACTTAGCATTAAAACAACCTAATGCCACATTGATTTGGTATAGCTGGATGCAGAGCTTATTAACTCAGAAGCAGGCCCAAACAGTATTAAAGCAATTAACACTAAGAAAACTTAATCGCCGTGATAATAGTTTGTCGTTATGGATCAAAGCGCTCGCCCTACGCCAAAATATTCAACCAAGGGCTGCTGTTGATGTTTTGTTAGCCCTATTAGATGACCACCCCACATGGATTTTAGGATGGCGCACGCTTGCTGAATGGGGCGCAGAAGACCAGCGCTTACAACTTAATCACATGGCCCAGTCCCGCTGGCACTTATTACGCGGGGAAGCAAAACTGGCGCTTAAACAGGCACAATACGCCAGTCAGCAGCAGCCTGATAGTCAAGCAGGCTCAGTGTCAGAACAACAGCAAGAGGCCTTAAAGCTTCTAGCTGATCAAGCGCAGTTTAATTAGTTGCTGCAAAGTCCATGAGTCGTTGTAATGGCTTTAACGCCCGCTCCTGCAATCCTGCATCAATGACAATTTCATTCGTCCCAAACAACAATACCTGCTCTATTTTATCTAGATCATTCATTGCCATCCAAGGACAGTGAGCACAGCTCCGGCAGGTTGCACTATTTCCAGCCGTCGGGGCTTCCATTAGCATTTTGTCTGGGGCCGCCTGTTGCATTTTATAAAAAATGCCACGATCTGTTGCTACAATAAATTGTTTATTAGGCATCTCTTGTGCAGCTTTAATTAGCTGAGTGGTAGAGCCAACAAAGTCTGCAATCTCCACCATCGCATAAGAAGACTCAGGGTGGACCAATACTGCGGCATTAGGATAAACCTGCTTCAGCTGCTGTACACCAATAACTTTAAACTCATCATGGACTATGCACGAACCCTGCCACAGTAGCATTTCGGTGCCAGTTTGTTTCGCTATATAGCGTCCTAAATGCTGGTCTGGCCCCCATATTATTGGTTTACCCTCTGAGGCCAAATGCTCCATTAACTTTACCGCAATGCCCGAAGTAACCACCCAGTCTGCACGTGCTTTAACGGCTGCAGACGTGTTGGCATAAACAACAACAGTATGATCAGGATGCGCGTCACAGAAGGCTGTAAACTCTTCAGCAGGACAGCCAATATCAAGAGAGCAAGTGGCCTCTAAAGTGGGCACCAACACTCGTTTTGTAGGGCTAAGAATTTTCGCAGTCTCACCCATAAAGTGAACGCCTGCCACAATTAAAGTAGATGATAAAGAGTGATTGCCAAAACGTGCCATTTCTAGGGAATCGGATACACAACCCCCTGTTTCTTCTGCTAACTCTTGGACTAGAGCATCAGTATAATAATGGGCTACTAAGGTTGCATCTTGCTGCTTAAGCAAACATTTAATGCGTTGCTTTTGTGCGCCTACATCTTGTCCGCTCGACATCGCTTGTAAATGCTCATGAGCTAGGTGTTCTTGCACCAGCACTCTTGCTGCAATCTGTTTTTGACTCATCATCAAGGCAGCACTTTGAGACATGCTAGTTTACCCTTTCTTGGGCTAAACGAGCAGCAGAAGAGTCTGGATACTCCTGGAGTACACGCTGCAGAAGCTGGTTTGCTTTATTATTATTGCCTACATTCTGGTAGGCAACTCCAGCTTTATATAACGCATCTGGAATCTTTCGATGACCAGGGAACTCACGTATTACATACTCAAAAGATTGGGCCGCCAAAGACGCATCACCTTGCACCATGTAAACCTCTCCTAACCAATAATGCACATTACCAACTAGTAAACCCTCGGGGAAGTCATTTAAAAAAGTTAATAACGCCTCAATAGAAGCATCATATTGCCGCTCTCTAATAAGCCCAAACGCAGCCTTATAAGCTAACTTTTCAATTTCAGGATCATAGGCTTCTTGAATGACTACGGTTTGATCTAAGGCGATGGCGCCACCAAGTGAAGCACTAGTCAAATTGGTTTCACCCGTTTCACTCTTAGTATCAGAGACTTGTGAGTCGTCTATGGCTTGGGGTGGTGTGGATAAGCTAACAATTCGCCGATCCAAATCTAAGTAGCGCTGTTTTTGATCCTTTTTAAGGCGCTCTAGATTATAGCTAAGTTCTTCTACTTGACCACGTAATTGCTGCAATTCGTACTGTAACATTTCAACAATATCAAACATTTGCGCATTAGCGTTATTATTGATAGGGGTGTCCACAGCAACTGCTTTAATAGGTTCTTCAACCACAGCCTGCGCAGGCTGTGGAATAGGAATAGGAATAGGAATAGGAATAGCAACAGCCTCAGTACCTATATCATTTGCCAAATCACTAACTGGCACAGAATTGTTGGCATTCACTTGAAATGAGAAAACCACCACAACGAACAAGAGAACAAAACGATTAAATATTTGAGACATCCAATAAACCTCAAAAACACCAAGTTAAAAAACAAAAACCACCGTTATGCGAGCACAACGATGGTATTTAATGCGTGTAAAACACGCTACATTACTATTGTAGTGACTGTAACGAATACAGCTAATTAGTAATTAATGTAACGGATTTCTACCCTACGATTTTCAGACCAAGACGCGCTATCATGACCGGCATTAACTGGGCGTTCTTCGCCAAAACTGACGACTTCAATAGCATCTATAGAAACACCCTGGACTACTAGGTAGCGACTTACCGCATTGCCACGACGCTCGCCCAACGCAATATTATACTCTCGGGTTCCACGTTCATCAGCATGCCCTTCTAAAACGATACTCGCCGAAGGGTTTTGGCTTAAATACGCAGCATGGCCATTAAGCGCAGTGCGGAATTCAGCTTTAATGGTGGACTGGTCAAAATCAAAGTAGATGATATGAGCTAACGCCTGCGCGGTGTCCTGTGCTTGCTGCTGCTTTTGAGCTGCAACTGCAGCTGCTTCGCTTGCAACCTGTTGTGCCACATCTGCTGCATCTGCTGCGGCTTTTGCTGCTTGAGCCTGGGCTTGACTTGCAGCCTCTTCTTGAGCTTCCACTATAGCTTCAGCAGCAGCTTTTGCTTCAGCTTCTGCAGTTGCTTGAGCTTCTGCTTCGGCTGTTGCTTGAGCTTCTGCCATTGCTTCGGCTTCAGCCAAAGCTTGAGCTTCTACAGCCGCTTGTGCGGCTTGGGTGCTAGCGGTTGCATCAGTGGTTTCGCCCGTAGAGCTACAGGCAGCTAGAAATGCTACCAAGACACTGGAGGCGATGATTTTCCTTAAATTACCCACTTGCATTGACTTGCTCCTCAATAAATTTAATTTGTCGATCGAAAATTTGTGCGCTAATTCTATCATATATAATCTCCACACCACTAGGCCTACGGAAATACTCCTGGTTAATTCAAATAAGGCGACCATGCTGGTTCTCTAACCACACCTTCATTTGCAGGAATATTAAACTTTACTTTGCCATCTATCGATACAGCCGCCAAAATATCTCTCCCACCGTCTTGGGTGGAATAAATTACCATGCTGCCGTTTGGCGCCACACTTGGTGACTCATCTAAGCTTGTTTGGGTTAATAAGGACATAGTGCCTCGCTGTAAATCCTGTACGGCGATATGGAACTGCGAATCATGACGGCTAACAAGCACCAAAAAACGGCCATCATGAGTTAAACTGCCACGGGCGTTGTAGTCACCTTCAAAAGTTAAGCGCTCTACCCAGCCAGAATCTAACGTCACTTGGTATATTTGCGGTTTACCTCCTCTATCAGAGGTAAACAAGATATTCTTACCATCTACACTCCAAGAAGGTTCCGTATCAATACCATAATGTTTTGTTACCCTGGTAAGCCGATTAGTGGTTAAATCTAAGACGTATATCTCTGCATTACCATCTTTAGACAAAACTATCGCTAACTTACTGCCATCTGGAGACCAAGCAGGTGCACCGTTAATGCCTTTAAAAGACTTAATGCGTTCACGCTTACCTGTAGTAATATCTTGAACGTAAATGGCAGGTCTGTTTGTTTCAAAAGACACATAGGCCAGCTTACTCGCATCTCGAGACCAAGATGGTGACATAATGGGCTGATTTGATTTAAGAATCTCTTTAGCATTATATCCGTCGGCATCTGCTACTAAAAGTTTATAGTAACTAGGATTAACTTTTTTGTCGGCTGCAACATAAGCTATACGGGTTCTAAAAGCACCTTTAAGCCCAGTTAACGCTTCATACACGGCATCACTGACAGAATGTGCAAGAGCGCGTAGATCATTTTTACCCCCAGTAAAGCGGGCACCAGCAACAGATTCTTGACGCTGTACGTCAAAGAGTTGGTAATCAACTTGATAACCCCCATCATCTGTTGGCAAAACCTGACCTATGATAAGGTATTCAGTTGCTAGGTAGCTCCAATCACGAAAGTAAATATCCTCTTTTTGATAAGGAAAGCTAAGCATCAACGACCGTTTTAGGGATTTAAATTGGCCACTACGCTCCAGATCTGCATCAACAACCTGGGCCACATCCTCATTCAAAGCACTGTCACCAGACCACTGAAATGGAACCACCGCAATGGGTACAGGATTATCAACACCCTGAGTTATTTCAATAACTAACTCTGAAGACCACGCTGAAAGCGACAACAGTAAGGTAAAGACTGCGGATGAAAATACCAAAAAGGGGTTAGATTTTGGTATTCTTATAGTTGAATGAACCATTTTTTTTACTCGCATCACAATCTCAAATCCTCTGGTTTAAACTTAACGGTGAATTGGCGGAAGTTAGCATCAAATAGTACTGAGTTCAGCTGGCTTAATTTATCAAACCGCCTTACTTTTTTAATAGCCTTTACTACCGACGATACAAATGCATCTGTGGCACTTGGGTCACGATAACTTACTTCTACATTAACAACTTCACCCGTGGGAACAAGGTATATAATAAGCTCAACAACCATGCCATTACGAGCATTAGCTGGTCGAACCCACTTGACCCCAATTTCATCTCTTATATAGTTTACTGCAGAGCCTACTGCTTGACCATTGGTGATCTGCTGCTCCAGAGCGTCAGCCTGCGCCTCTTCTTCAGCTAATAGACTTTCTAATGCTTGCTCAACTTTAGCTAATTCTTGAGCTGCTTTTTTATCTGCTGCTTTCTGGTCTGCTAATTTTTTGTCTGCTCTCTTATCTGCTGCTTTCTTGTCTGCTACTTTCTTATCTGCTGTTTTCTTATCTGCTGCTTTCTTGTCTGCTGCTTTCTTATCTGCTGTTTTCTTATCTGCTGCTTTCTTATCTGCTGCTTTCTTATCTGCTGCTTTCTTATCTGCTGCTTTCTTATCTGCTGTTTTCTTATCTGCTGCTTTCTTATCTGCTGCTTTTTTATCTGCTGCTTTTTTATCTGCTGCTTTCTTATCTGCTGCTTTTTTAGCTGCTGTTTTCTTATCTGCTGCTTTTTTAGCTGCTGCTTTCTTATCTGCTGTTTTCTTATCTGCTGTTTTCTTATCTGCTGCTTTCTTATCTGCTACTTTTTTATCTGCTGTTTTCTTATCTGCTGCTTTCTTGTCTGCTGTTTTCTTATCTGCTGCTTTTTTAGCTGCTGCTTTTTTAGCTGCTGCTTTCTTATCTGCTGCTTTCTTATCTGCTGCTTTTTTAGCTGCTGCTTTCTTATCTGCTGTTTTCTTATCTGCTGCTTTTTTAGCTGCTGCTTTCTTTATTGCCGCAGAATCAACTAATTTTTGCTGAGCCAGCAAAGAATCTAAGTCAATTAGTGTTGCTTCAACCCGCTGCTTCACTTGCACAGGCGGGATGCGCTGACTACTACTTTGCCACTCCGACATAACAATAAAAGCAACAACAACATGCACAATCAGTGCAAATATACTTGGTAGAATATAAGTGTGGTCTAATTTCACGGACTTTCCGAAACCAAACCGACACTTTGGGCACCAGCCTGCTGCAGCACTGTCATAATTTCAACTATGTGGCCATATTCTATCGCCCTATCACCCCTCAAAAGCACTGGTGTATTTGGTGCACGTTGTAATATTTTCCCCACTTGTGCCCCAATGCGCTCTAAGGTAACGGGCTGTTTGTTATTTTCACCCAATTCTAGGTAGTAATCGCCCAACTTGGTCACCGATATAACTAAGGGCTCCGATACCTCATCGCTTGCTACTGGGTCAGATTTAGCTTGGGGTAAATCTACACTTACCCCCTGAGTCAGCATTGGCGCAGTCACCATAAATATGACCAGCAGCACCATCATTACGTCAATGTAGGGTACTACATTTATTTCTGCGTTAGGTTTATGGCGCTTAGTTCTAGGCCGTCTAATAGTACTCATAGTGCAACCTATAGCTCAGATGCGTGGGCTTTGCGGTGTAAAATGCTCGAAAACTCTTCCGCAAAAGTCTCATAACTAGAGAGTATGGAATCTACCGTGTGCGAGAATCGATTGTAGGCAATAACTGCAGGTATAGCAGCGAACAAACCCATTGCCGTAGCAATTAAGGCTTCAGAAATTCCAGGCGCTACGGTAGCCAAAGTAGCTTGATGTGCATTAGCAAGCCCTCTAAAAGAGTTCATAATGCCCCAGACTGTTCCAAATAAGCCTACGTATGGGCTGACAGAACCTACACTTGCTAAAAATGATAAGTGGGCTTCTAGCTTCTCTTCTTCTTTCGAAATAGCCACCCGCATAGCACGCTGAACACCCTCCATAACGGCATCACCATCAGCGTCGGTTTGCTGCCTTAACCGAGTAAACTCTTTTATACCAGCCCGAAAAATATTTTCTGCCCCATTGTTTGGGTTCGGCTCTGCACTAACTTGGCGGAATAATTGACTAAGATCAATGCCTGACCAAAACTGTTCTTCAAATGCTTTCATGTTAGTGCGGGCAAATTTTAGGGCCCTTTGGCGCTGGAATATCATCACCCAAGACATGACAGATGCAATCAACAACAAAAGCATGACCATTTGAACCAAAAAGCTGGCATTCAAAATCAAACTCAACACTGACATTTTATTGTCCACAGACGATTCCCCTTCAAGGCCTTGCACTGTTTTTGTGCAAAGCTGATACACGATATAGTTTTTCAAACACGGAAATTTTAGGTTAAGATTCGCGCGTCATCAAATATTTAATATTTAACTTACTAGTAATAATACCATTATAAACACCAAGTTAGCTCGATAAGTCTTTCTTTGAGCAGTGCCTTGGTAAAAAGTTCCGCACACTGAGGTACCAATCTAAATTTAGGTATTAACTTTAGGGGGAGCAAACCCAAAGTGTTCATAGGCGCGATCAGTTACAATCCTACCTCGAGGCGTACGCATAATAAAACCCTGCTGTATTAAGTAGGGTTCAAGCACATCTTCTATGGTTTCTCTTTGCTCACTGAGTGCAGCTGCCAAATTATCAATGCCAACAGGCCCACCAGCAAACTTTTCAATAATGGCTAACATCAAACACCTATCCATGTGGTCAAAGCCAAGGTGATCTACATTTAGCATGTTTAACGCTTTGTCTGCCACATAATCACTAATAACACCATCAAATTTAACTTCTGCATAGTCTCTAGTTCTGCGTAAAAGCCGATTTGCAATTCGCGGAGTGCCTCGAGATCTGCGAGCCACTTCAGCAGCGCCAGCGGCTTCCATTTGAACCTCAGACAAATATGCAGAACGCGTCACTATTGTGGTTAAATCTTCTACTGAATAATATTCAAGCCGCTGAGTAATACCAAACCGATCACGCAACGGAGACGTAAGAGACCCCGCACGTGTCGTTGCGCCAACTAATGTAAAAGGTGGTAAATCAAGCTTAATTGATCTTGCAGCTGGCCCTTCTCCTATCATGATGTCTAACTGATAGTCTTCCATTGCCGGATAAAGAATTTCTTCTATGACCGGATTCAATCGATGAATTTCATCAATAAATAATACATCACCAGCTTCTAGATTAGTAAGCATCGCTGCTAAATCACCAGCTTTCTCTAACACTGGGCCTGACGTTGTTTTTAAATCGCCACCCATTTCATTAGCAATAATATGAGCCAGTGTGGTTTTTCCAAGGCCAGGAGGCCCATAGATCAACGTGTGATCTAATGCTTCAGCTCGCCCTTTTGCTGCAGCAATGTATATCGACATTTGTTCTTGAACTACAGGTTGACCAATATAATCTTTCAGTGACTTTGGCCTAAGTGCCCGCTCTAAATGGTCTTCACCTAACTGACTTACCGATTCTACGGGTGAGCCAAAACGATCCGCTTCTATCATGCTACTCCCATCATCATTAACACTTGTTAATTTCTCTTAACAGCAACCTAATAAAGTGTGCCAAGCACACAATAACCCAGTTTATATCATTCCTTTTAACGATAAGCGGATGAGGTCTTCACAACTTCCATTTGGCGCAGATCTTATAGCTGCTGTGACAGCTTTAGCAGCTTGTACCGGTTTGTAACCTAAAGCCACTAAAGCACTTTCAGCTTCTGATTGAGCACTAACAGTTGATAGTGTTGGTTTAATAACCCCAGATTGACCTCCTCCATTATCCCCAGTTTGCCACGATGCCAGCTTATCACCTAGTTCTAAAACTAAGCGCTCAGCAGTTTTTTTACCCACGCCAGGAATTTTTACTAAAGTGGCTGAATCTTGATGTTGAACACAGTAGCAAAAGGCATGGGCGTCCATACCAGACAAAATAGCCAAAGCTAATTTAGGGCCTACACCATTAACCTTTATTAAAATTCGAAACAGGCTTCTTTCTTCTAATTGAGAGAAGCCAAAAAGTAGTTGAGCATCTTCACGCACAACAAAGTGAGTATGCAATACGGCTGTGTCGCCTTCAGCAGGTAATTGGCAAAAACTGTTAAACGAGATTTCAATTTCATAAGCCACTCCATGCACGTCTACAACCACCTGAGCAGGCTGCTTATGCATTAAGATGCCGCTAATACGTGCAATCATTTTAATCGCCTTATGTCGATATGGGTTTTACCAAACGCGTCCACGTCGGCTTCCCTTAAGTTCATTAAGTACCGCTTGTCTTTTAGCATTTGCAGGGCTGCGACTGGTGGCCAAGCGGACAAGGCTTGCATGCGTGTTAGCATGGCATATCGCAATAGCCAAAGCGTCTGCAGCATCTTCTTGAGGCAACCCTGGTAGCTTAAGTAAGCGAGCCACCATTTCTTGCACTTGGTTTTTAGCTGCTGCTCCGTTACCTACAACAGCTTGTTTTACTTGACGCGCCGAGTATTCAGAAACAGGCAGCCCATGGTTAACTGCAACCACCATAGCAACGCCCCGAGCTTGGCCAAGCTTAAGAGCTGAATCAGCATTGCGAGCCATAAACACTTGTTCGATCGCGAATTCTTGTGGCACATAGGTTTCAATGATTTCATCAATGCCACGATATATCTGTCCTAGCCGCCCAGCCAATTCATCACCCGACACTTTTATATGACCGCTTGCAACATAGGTGCGCGTTGCACCTACCGCATTAATAATGCCATAGCCAGTTTTACGAGAGCCTGGGTCAATTCCTAATATGAGCGCCATAAGGAAGCATTCGCTAGTGAAGTTAATGATAGATCAATACTAGCAAATACTGTACAAAATCACAGTAGTTTTTTTACCAGCTTCACAGCAAACACAAAAAAGGCCCAACAGGTCAGTGGTGGGCCTTTTTAACTGCCAGCCGGCTAATACCAACTAATGCAAGCGTTATTCGGCAGTTACTTTTTCACGTAGTTTAATGTTCAACTCGCGAAGTTGCTTCGTTGCTACAATGCCTGGCGCCTGGGTCATAACACACGCAGCACTCTGGGTTTTAGGGAAGGCAATCACTTCACGTATTGAGTTAGATCCTGTCATTAACATAACTAAGCGATCCAGACCAAACGCCAAACCACCATGTGGAGGACAGCCATACTTCAAGGCGTCTAATAAGAATCCAAACTTCTCCTGCTGCTCTTCTGGGGCAATATTTAATAGCTCGAAGACTTTAGTTTGCATGTCTTGCTGGTGAATACGAATGGAACCTCCACCTAACTCAGTGCCGTTAAGTACCATGTCGTAGGCTCTGGACAAGCCTGTTAGTGGAGAGGCCTGTAACTCCTCTGGTGTGCAGGAAGGTGCTGTGAATGGGTGGTGAATAGCTGTGATACCACCATCTGAAGTGGTTTCAAACATTGGAAAGTCTACTACCCACAAAGGCGCCCACTCACAGGTCATGAGATTAAGGTCTTCGCCAAGCTTACAGCGCAATGCGCCTAGAGCTTCGTTAACTATTTTTTCGCTGTCTGCACCAAAGAAAATTAAGTCACCATCTTTAGCATCCAAGCGATCAAGCAGTGCAGCACGCACTTCTAAAGGCAAAAATTTAACAATAGGTGATTGCAAACCTTCTTCTAGGTCGACCGCGTTATTTACTTTGATATACGCCAAACCACGCGCACCATAAATGCCCACAAACTTAGTATAAATATCAATTTGTTTACGGGTTAAGCTGGCGCCGTTAGGCACCTTAAGACCAGCTACCCTGCCCTTTAAATCATTAGCTGGACCAGCAAAAACTTTAAAGTCCACGTCTTTCATCAGATCACTGACAGTAACTAGCTGCAACGGGATACGTAGGTCAGGTTTATCACTGCCATAGGTTTCCATCGCCTCACTGTAAGGCATACTTGGAAAAGCACCTAAATCTACATCAATCTGGCTCTTAAATAGCTCTACCACCATTTTTTCAGTAATAGCCATAATCTGAGCTTCATCCATGAAGGATGTTTCGATGTCTATTTGGGTGAATTCTGGTTGCCGGTCAGCGCGCAAATCTTCATCACGGAAACATTTGGCAATCTGATAATACCGATCCATACCAGACACCATCAACAGTTGTTTGAACAACTGTGGTGACTGAGGCAATGCAAAAAAGTGGCCTTCGTGAGTCCGACTGGGCACCAAGTAATCACGTGCTCCTTCTGGTGTGGCGCGAGTCAATATAGGCGTTTCAATGTCTAAGAAGCCATTTTTATCTAAAAAATTGCGGATAAAAGTGCTAACCTTAGAGCGCAGTTTAAGTTTTGCTGCCATTTCTGGCCGACGTAAGTCAACGTAACGATACTTTAAGCGAACGTCTTCACCAACAGACTGATGCTCATCTAACTGGAATGGAGGGGTTTCAGATTTGTTAAGAATCTCAAATTCTTGACCTAAGACTTCCACTGCACCTGTTGGCATTTCAGGATTATCAGTGCCAGCAGGGCGAGCACGAACTAAGCCTTTAACCTTGACCACAAATTCATTTCGGCAGGAGTCTGCTAAAGCAAAGCAGTCTTCTCGATCTGGGTCAAACACTACCTGCACGATACCTTCTCGATCCCGCAGGTCTAGGAAAATAACACCTCCGTGATCACGTCGACGATGAACCCAACCGCAGAGGGTGATTTGTTGGTCAACATCGCTGGCTCTTAGTTCGCCGCAATAATGGCTTCGCATAATTGTACTTCCTAAATCTTAAATAGTATTAATAGGTGTTAGTTTGAGTCGCTAGTAGCACTTGAGCTTTTTGTATCACTTGAGCTTTTTGTATCACCCGCTAAATTCTTTTTGGCACCAGTTTTAAAGTCTGTTTCATACCAACCTTGACCCTTAAGCCTAAAGCCGGCTGCAGAAATTTGTTTACGATACTGATCTTTACCACATTGAGGGCAATCTGTTAAAGGCGCATCGCTTAATTTTTGTAATACGTCCTTACCAAAACCACATCCTTGGCAGAGGTATTCATAGATAGGCATTGTCTACTCCAGCCGAACATCTAAAAGCCGGAAATTATACCCCATTCCGCCGCCTCAGAGGCAGCAGAAAATGCACCTTTATCACCCATTAGAGCAACTATTGCCTTTTTATTCCTAATTTAGCTGTAAAAGGCATTTATCCCAACGCCATGGCAACATACAATAGCGGCTTATATTTTTTGTTTCTATTGGATTCATTACCCCATGCGCGCCAGCCAGTTTTTAATTGCTACTCAAAAAGAAACCCCTGCAGATGCAGAAGTTATCAGCCATCAACTTATGCTTCGAGCCGGTTTAATTCGCCGCTTAGCTTCAGGGCTTTATACATGGCTGCCTATGGGTTTACGCAGCATTCGTAAAGTTGAACGTATTGTCCGGGAAGAGCTAGATGCGGCAGGAGCTCAAGAATTATTAATGCCTGCGGTTCAACCTGCCGAACTGTGGCAAGAATCGGGTCGTTGGCAACAATATGGTCCTGAACTTTTGCGCTTAAAAGACCGTCACCAGAGAGATTTTTGCATAGGCCCTACACATGAAGAAGTAATTACCGACATGGTGCGCAAGGAAGTTCATAGCTATAAGAGCTTGCCGATGAACTTTTATCAAATTCAAACCAAATTTAGGGACGAGGTACGACCCCGCTTTGGCGTAATGCGTTCACGCGAATTCATTATGAAGGACGCTTACTCGTTTCACTTAGGCCAAGAGTCCCTGCAGCAAACCTATAATTCCATGCACATTGCCTATAGCAATATTTTCACTCGCTTAGGTTTAAACTTTCGGGCTGTGAGGGCAGATTCTGGCAGTATAGGTGGTGACGCTTCACAAGAGTTTCATGTACTGGCGCGATCTGGCGAAGATGATATAGCGTTTAGCAACAATACTAACAGCAGCTTTGCTGCCAATGTAGAGACTGCAGAGGCTATGCTGCCTGTTGCACTGCGCTTAGCGCCGAGCAAGGCTATGGGGAAAATTCATACTCCGAACCAAAAAACCATAGATAGTGTGTGTGAGTTTTTAGGCTTAGCTAAAGATCAAAGCCTTAAGACACTTGTCGTTCTTGGCACTGCTGACGACGAAGGCCATCACCCCTTAGTCGCCTTATTGTTGCGTGGCGATCACAACATGAATGACATTAAAGCTGAGAAGCACCCTATGATCGCTGCGCCACTAACTATGGCACCAGAACAACGAATTATTGATGAATTAGGTACACAGCCAGGATCTATAGGGCCAGTTGGCTTATCTATTTCTATTATTGCAGACCGAGCTGTTACGGTAATGAGCGACTTTACTGCTGGTGCAAACGAGGCGGGCTATCACTTTACCAACATTAATTGGCAGCGCGATTGCAGCTATAGCGATGTTGCCGATATTCGCAACGTAGTTGCAGGTGACCCTAGCCCTTGTGGCCATGGTGAAATTGAAATCAAACGCGGCATTGAAGTAGGCCATATTTTTCAATTGGGCGATAAGTACTCAAGGGCAATGAATGCTACGGTGTTAAACGAAAACGGCAAACCTCAATTTATGCAAATGGGTTGTTATGGTATTGGCATCACCCGCGTGGTAGCTGCCTGCATTGAACAGAACTTTGATGACAAGGGCATTATGTGGCCCCTAGCCCTTGCGCCTTTTGAAGTGGCACTTATTCCACTTAATTATGAAAAATCAGAAGCTGTTCGCGCTGCAACAGATACCCTTTACAGTGAGCTCAAGGCAGCAGGCATCGACGTCATCATGGACGACAGAGCAATGCGACCAGGAGTGAAATTTGCCGATGCTGAGCTAATAGGGCTGCCCCATCGTGTGGTAATTGGAGACCGCGGTTTAGAAAGTGGCACGTTGGAATATCGTAATCGTCGCTCTGAATCGAATGAGGATATGCCTTTAGAAGGTGCCTTAGCCTTTATCAAAGCAAAACTAGGCCGTTAATGATGAGTGTAACTCTCTACCACAATCCCCGATGCTCTAAGTCTCGCGCTACCTTAGCTTTATTGGCAGCCAACGGTGTTATCCCAAACATTCGTCTATACCTAGAGCAGGTTCCAAGTACGCAAGAACTGGAGGAGTTGTTATCCATGTTGGGTATGAATGATGCTCGTGATCTTATGAGAAAAGGTGAAGAGGCTTATAAGCTAAATCAGCTTGATAGCATTCATCTTACCCAAGCTGAATTGATTACCACAATGGTTAACTACCCTGGGCTGATCGAAAGGCCTATTGCTATTCATCAAGGCCAAGCTCGCATTGGTCGCCCACCTGAATCTGTTTTGGAGATTTTGTAATGCAGTACCAAAAAAAACGTCAATACTCTCGTGTTATAAGCCTTTCAGCCTACATTGCGCTAATAGCCTATTTTGTCATTAGCACTCTGGCGCACCCCTATGCAGAAATTGGCAGTATCGTTATCATTGGCATTAAGTGCTTCCCTTTACTAGGTTTTGCGCTTGCCATGTACAAGCAACACTTGCGCCAATTAGCATGGATGTGTTTTGTACTATTAATCTATTTCACGATAGAGATAATGTACGTGCCAGTTAATGGTGTTTTAGGTGCTTTTATTATCACTCTACTTTATACCAGTACCATGCTGCACATCCGCTGGCATAACCGCGCTAATGAAGAAGCCAAAACGACTTAAAGTTAAACCCTTAATAATAATCCGCCCCTAGGCAACACTCAGAGCAAGGGAAGCTAACCCCTACTCAAGGGTTAGCCTTTTAAATCTTTCTCACTACCTTGATCAAGTTTTGTTAACGTTAGGAAAAATTAGCGCTGGAGCGAACTGGTTTAAGCTATACTTGGGCTATGACATACAGCCAACTCATCAAACTAGCCACCTGGTCCTCGGTGGTTGTCGCCCTTAGCTTAATTGTTATCAAAACATGGGCATGGGATGAAACCCAAAGTGTCAGCTTGCTAGCCTCTTTAATAGACTCCATCATGGATAGCGCGGCTGCGTTAATTAATTTCTTCGCAGTGCGTTATGCAATGGCCCCCGCTGACAAAGAACATCGTTTTGGCCATGGCAAGGCAGAAGCACTGGCAGGCCTCGCACAAGCCTTATTAATTCTAGGATCAATTGGGTTATTGCTTTCACAGACCTTAGGTCGTTTGTGGGACCCCGTGGTAATTGAAAACACCCCATTTGGCATTATTGTTATGGCTGCTAGCATGGGACTTACTGGCGCTTTGGTATTATTACAACGGCAGGTTGTAAAACAAACTAAATCTACTGCAATTGAGGCTGACTCACTTCACTATACCTCAGATTTATTAATGAATCTTGGCGTTATCATCGCACTGGTCTTAGCAACCTATGGACATTACGGTGCCGACCCTTATTTAGCACTAAGTATTGGCGCATACGTCATTTACAGTGCTTGGGGCATTGCAAAAACAGCGTTTGATTTATTACTAGACCATGAGTTAAGTGACGAGCAACGGCAGCATATTACACAGATGGCCATAACACACCCACTGGTGATGGGCATGCATGACCTTCGCACCAGACAATCTGGCCACATGCAGTTTATTCAATTACATTTAGAGCTTCAAGACAGGATGCTGTTAATTCAAGCCCACGATGTAGCCGACGAGATAGAACTTCGAATCCTACAACTCTTCCCATATGCTGACGTCATTATTCATCTTGACCCTGTCAGTATTGCAGACAAAGAGGTTCATGCTAAAACAGAGCGCTTTACCACCCTGTCACAATAACTGAGCACAAAAAAATGCCTTGTTTTAAAACAAGGCATTTAGCAATATTCAGTGGCCTAAGTAACATTACTAAGACGAACTAAGGTAATTTTTTGGGTTATTTGCTCAACTTACGCATGGCGGCGAGTGCGCTGACGCTTCTCTTGACGATCAAAGCTCTCTTGTTCCTTAGGCAGTCGACGTTTTACTTTCTTTGGGCGCATACCCACAAATTGAGAAAGCGCGTTAATGTCTGGCTGTGGCATTTCCATCCACATACCAGCCCTAAGCTGAGGTGGCATAAATACATTACCATATCGTACACGTTTTAAACGGTTCACTCTTAAACCTTGAGATTCCCACAAACGGCGCACTTCGCGGTTACGGCCTTCCATAATAACCACGTGGTACCAGCGGTTGATGCCTTCACCACCAAATTCTTGGATATCATTAAACCGAGCCATACCGTCGTCTAACAATACCCCTTTGTGCATAGTGTTCACTTGTTCCATTGTCACATGCCCCATGACACGAACAGCGTATTCGCGCTCAATAGTGGTCGATGGGTGCATTAATGAATTTGCCAGCTCACCATCAGTGGTAAACAACAATAGACCTGAAGTATTTATGTCTAAACGACCCACAGCGATCCAGCGTTCGCCTTTTAAGCGCGGCAGCTTATCAAATACAGTGGAGCGATTTTCTGGGTCTGAACGAGTAACAATTTCACCTTCAGGCTTGTTATAAATAAGTACCCTGCGTTCAATATTATTAGGCGACACCAAGTCTACCTGCCTGCCATCCACAGAAATATGATCACGCCAGGTAACACGATCCCCCAATTGGGCTTTTTCTTTATTGATAGTTACTCGCCCTGCCGCAATCCAACGCTCCATTTCTCGGCGTGAACCTACACCTGCTCGGGCAAGTACTTTTTGAAGTTTTTCGTCGCTGGCTTTTTCTTCGACGAGTTCTGAAATTTCCACAAGGGGAAGGTCTTGATCTGTCATGATAGTCCCATCAATACAGTTAATATGTAATACTATTATAACTTAATGTATGGACTCCGTCACGACATCGATTTCTTGCTGCTGGGGTTGTTTTAACTTGGCTGGCGCCATGGTGGCCTCGTCCCATGACGCTAACTCATCAAGCGCAGGTAAATCGCTGAGTTGTTTTAAATTAAAGTGATCTAAAAACTCTTTAGTAGTGGCAAATAACTCTGGACGGCCGGGCACTTCTTTGTGTCCAACACTCCGAATCCAACTTCTATCTATCATGGTATGAATAATTGAAGAACTCACCCCTACACCTCGTATCGACTCAATCTCTCCCCGTGTAATAGGTTGTTGATAAGCAATAATAGATAAGGTTTCAAGCAACGCTTTAGAGTATTTTTGAGGTTTTTCTTGCCACAAACGTGCCACCCAAAGGGCATAGCCTTGCTGCACTTGAAAGCGGAAACCTGACGCTACCTCAACAAGCTGATAACCTCGGCCATCGTAACTTTTTTGTAGTTCCCTGAGGGTTTTTTTAATGCGCTTATTATCAACACCATCATGCTCATCAAATACTTGGCCTAACCGTTCAACACTTAAGGGCTTATCAGAAGCTAACAACAGGGCTTCTAACACGGGCGCCAGTTCGGTAATCATAGGGCCAGCTCCTGATTAGGGGAATCATTCTGCCCACCTAAACTAACATGAATGGGCCCAAACTCTTGCGCCTGAACTAACTTAATTAATTTTTCCTTGACCAATTCCATCATCGCCAAAAAAGTAACCACTATACCCATACGTCCTTCCGATAGATTGAAAAGATCATGAAACGACATAAATTGATGCTCTTGTAACTGAGCCATTAAGCTAGACATGCGTTCCCGTGTCGACAGGCGCTCACGGGATATGGTGTGATGTTCATACATGTCACACCGCTTAAGTACATCACCATAAGCCGCCAGTAACTCATCCATCTGCACTGTAGGCTGAGGGCGAGCCTGTTTAACATCAGGCATGCTCATGTTGACAGAAAAGTTATCTCTGTCCATACGGGGTAATTCGGCCACTCTTTCAGAGGCATTTTTAAAACGTTCATATTCCTGCAGCTGCTTTATCAGCCTTACCCTTGGGTCTTCCTCATCTTCGTCTATGGTCTGAGTGCTTGGCAGCAAGCTACGGCTCTTTATTTCTGCCAATGTTGCAGCCATTACTAAATATTCGCCTGCTAATTCAAATCTATTAGCTTCCATCAGTTCAATGTAAGCAATATATTGATAGGTAATCTTAGCGACATCAATGCTGAGAATATCTAAATTATGGCGCCTAATTAAATATAGTAATAAATCTAGCGGTCCCTCAAAGGTGGTTTCTAAAATAACCTGCAATGCATGGGGTGGGATATAAAGATCGACAGGTATTTCATACTCTTTACCCTCTACCCTAATGTCCACCTTAAAATAACTCCCAAACAGGCCGGCATGATATTGGCAGTTTAGGGTACTGACCCAATTTAACCCACTTGTAGTTTGGGTTGTGAAAATCACTACCTACCGAAGCATGAAAATCAAATTCACTGCATAGTGCTGCCATTTCTTCAGCAACTCCAGGCACTTGGTTACCAGCACACACTTCAATAGCTTGGCCACCTGCATCTGCAAAATCTGCCATTAAGCGCCGACGCTTGGTGCGCGTCATTTTATAACGACTGGGATGAGCTAACACAGCAATGCCCCCCGCTGCATTAATCCACTCAACAACCTTTTCTAGGTCTGGCCAAATGTTGGATACGTCGCCAACCTTTCCCGCCCCTAAATATTTGTTAAACGCTTGGCCTACGTTTAATACCATTCCTTCTTCCACCATATACTGCGCAATATGAGGCCGCCCAATTTGGCTATCTCCTGCAAGTTTTGTTGCACCTTGAGTTATATCTGGGAAGCCACGTTGCGTTAATTTTTTAGCAATCGTTTTTACTCTTTGTAAGCGTAATTGTGTTTGATGAGCCACAGCAGTTTCTATTGCAGTTGAATTAACATCTATATTTAAACCCACAATATGTATACCCATATTATTCCACTGGCTAGAAAGCTCTATGCCTTTAATAATATTAATTTCATCATCTTTATAAAATTTATTATTGGCAGCCAATTGTAAGTGCGCTTTAACGGTGTCGTGGTCTGTAATGGCAAGGTGAGTAATGCCGCGTTCAATTGCTAAATCTATTAATTCTGTCACTGGTAAACTACCATCAGAACATTTTGTGTGAGTGTGTAGATCGTATTTATTCATTAGCGTAAGTTTTGTATTAAATTAAATTAAACTAAGTTACTATCGCAGTGCACAATTTATAATATAAAAAACAAATTAATTTTTATCATATTATATGAATATGTAATCAATACTAATTACTTTTTACTAAATAAAATAATTAAAAATAAACTCGTGCGTATCGTTAAATGTAACTAATCGTGGAACCATTATGACTGAATTTTCTGAAATTGCCCGCAATAAAAGCCGTTTACGTGCTGCCTGCAAAGATCTAAGTGTAGAGCAGCTAAAAACTATGGCTAACTGCCTGTCTGAGTTTATCGAAAAACGCGCTGAAGAAGAAGCAGTACTTGCTGCCCAGTCAGCCAAAAAAGACGCAGAAAAAAAAGCCATCTTTGCAGCTATGGCTGATGCTGGCCTAACGCCAGAAGATTTCTTTTCTGGAGAAGCGCCTAAAATCAAAAAAACTCGCAAACCAGTAGCACCACAATATCAAATTATCGATCCGCAGGGCGCAACACACCAATGGTCTGGTCGAGGTCGCACACCAAAGGCATTTGAATATTACTTTACCAACGGCGGCAGTAAAGATAGCTGCCGTATTTAGTGGTGGTGTTTAAACATATGGTTTAACAGACCTTCAGTAGAGGCGTCAAATGTGGCGTCCTCTGCATCAGCGTCTCCCAACTGCCTTTTTTGAATAGCATTAAGAGTGGTTTTAGCAATCTGCTTGCCGAGTTCAACACCCCATTGATCGAATGGGTTAATATCCCACACCACAGCCTGCACAAATACTTTATGCTCGTATAACGCAATTAACCGTCCAAGACTCTCTGGTGTGAGTTCATCAAACATCAGGGTACTCGATGCATGGTTACCGGGATACAAACGGTCTGGCGAAGTAACAATGCTTTGATCCCAACTCAGAACATCATCACCCAACATGAGCACCCTAGATTGCGCTACACAATTAGCCAAATTTAACGACTGCTGATATTCCAGTTGAGTGCGTGTGGCCTTAGTATATTCGCTAGATGCAGTGCGTTTTATAGGTACTATAAAGTCAGCATAGTAGGCTGGCGTACCTTGATGTAACAACTGAAAAAATGCATGCTGAGCGTTAGCTCCTACGTCACCCCATATAACTGGGCTTGTATCAAAATCAACTTTTTCACCTGCGTTTGTCACCGATTTACCGTTACTTTCCATCTCTAATTGACTAAGGTAATTAGGCAATAACTTAAGACGCCCATCGTAGGGCAAAATCGTGTGGGCTTTTAAGCCCAAAAAGTTTATATTCCAAATACCTGTCAACGCTAGCATTACCGGTAAATTTTCGTGCAGGCTTGCATTTTGAAAGTGGTCGTCCATGGCGTTTGCGCCCTTAAGAAGCAGCTTAAAGTTGGCCATGCCCAATTTAATCGCAATAGGTAGACCAATACCACTCCACAAAGAATAGCGGCCTCCTACCCAATCCCATAAAGAAATTTGATTTTCAGAAGGTATGCCCCACTTAGCCATACGTTCTGGAAATGCACTACAACCCACCAAGTGGTGTTGGCCAATAAGGCTATCACTGGGTATCTTTTTTCGTAACCAAGCTCTTGCAGTCTCAGCATTGGCTAAAGTATCTATGGTGGTGAACGTTTTAGAAGCAATAATAAATAAGGTTGAACCTTGATCTAAGTGCTGCAGCATTTCTGCCAACTGGCTACCATCCATGGAGGAAACAAACATCACATCTAATGGGAATTTAGTCTCTAACCGGAACTCTGCTAAGGCATGGCACACCATATTAGGACCAATATCAGAACCCCCGACACCAATATTAATGACAGTAGTAATAGGCTGTCCAGAGTAGCCAAGCCAATTACCTTTTTGTATCTTGCTAGCAATTCTCTCCATGTCCAGCAGATTTTTATCAACGAGCTGCTTTACGTTCTGCCCATCCACGTGGACATCACTGTATTTTTCTGAGGAAGAGTCTCTTAACGCCGTATGCAATGCGGGTCTCAGTTCAGATCGATTGATCTCTCCACCACTATAGAGCATTTGTGTAGCTTGCCTTAAACCCTGTTGTTCAGCCATTTTAATAAGCAAGCTTAGTGTTTTTGGAGTCATTTTTTGCTTCGATAAATCCAACAATAATCCCATAGCTTCCATAGAGAGATCATTAAAACGTTGGGCGCCTGAGCCATTAAATAGTTGCTTGAGGGAATAGGGCAAAATATCTTTTTGCAGGTGCGCATCCAAAGCTTGCCAAGCAACACTTCCTCTTACAGTCATGGTGACTATGTTCCTTTAAACTGCATTTTAACCTGACCCCACAATTGAGGACGGCCTACCTTGTGGCTAAGTAACACTTGAATCCTTAATCTAAGGCTTTGGCGATCATACTAAGGGCTTGAGACTCATCTAGCACAGCTACCTGCAGGGCTTGCGCTTTCTCGAGTTTAGAGCCAGCTTTCTCTCCTGCTACAAGGTAGTCAGTTTTCTTGGACACACTTGACATCACTTTGGCTCCCAATTCTTGTAATTGAAATTTGAGCTCGTCACGAGATAAGCTAGCTAGTGTGCCAGTGACAACGAAGGTAAGCGCATTAAATGGTAAACTTTGTTGCTTAGACTGGACTTCTGCAGGATCAAATTCTAGCCACTGCAAACCCGCACTTTGTAACGCTTCAATCACTGCAAGAGTGTCATTGTCAGCAAAAAAGTGAAGAATCCGATTTGCTACGATAGGGCCCACATCCTCTACGGCTAATAGGCTTTCCATATCAGCCGATTTAATATTTGCTAAACCGCCGAAGTGTATCGCTAAGCTGCGAGCAGTGGCCTCGCCGACTTCACGAATTCCTAGGCTAAACAGAAATTTAGCTAAACTGGTGGATTTACTTTTTTGCAAGGCAGATAGGAGATTGCTGGCTGATTTCTCTCCCATGCGATCCATGCCCACTAACGCTAGATGGTCTAAGGTATATAAATCTGCAACATGCTTAACTTTACCCATTTCAACTAAAGTTTGAACTTGCTTTTCGCCTAGGCCATCAATGTCCATAGCTTTACGAGAGACAAAGTGTTTAATCGCCTGCACGATTTGAGCACCACAAGTTAAGCCGTTAACACACCTTAAGGCAGCCTCACCCTCTTCTCTTTCTACAGGCCCATCACACATTGGGCACGTCGCTGGCGGGTTTATTATCTCTGCTGGCACTTGGCGACGCTCCAGCACCACTTTAACAACCTTAGGGATTACATCACCCGCTCGCCTTACTATTACTGTATCACCTAAATGCAGGTCTAATCGCCGTATTTCGTCCATATTATGTAAAGTGGCATTACTGACAGTGACACCACCCACAAAAACAGGTTTAAGACGCGCTACAGGGGTCACTACTCCTGTCCGCCCAACCTGAAAATCAACTTTTAAAAGTTGAGTCATTTCTTCTTGGGCAGGAAATTTATGGGCAATTGCCCAACGGGGAGCACGAGCAACAAAACCTAAGCTTTTTTGCAGTTCTAATTGATCAACCTTAAAGACGATACCATCAATTTCATAGGCCAAAAGAGTACGCTTAGAGGCTAATGCTTGGTAGTAGTTTAGACACGCTTCAATCCCCTGCACCCGACGCATTTCAGCATTTATCTTAAAACCCCAGGCTTGGAGCTGGTGTAGAATATCAAAGTGTTTTGTTGGCAAAGCATTTTTATCGCTAACCAGGCCAATGCTATAGGCACATAGTTCTAGCGGTCTTTGGGCAGTAACTTTGCTATCTAGCTGTCGCAAGCTTCCAGCTGCCGTATTTCTGGGATTGACATAAGTCTTTAAACCTTTATCAAGCAAACTTTTATTAAGGGCTTCAAATCCTGCACTAGGCATGTAAACTTCGCCACGGATTTCTAAAGTTTCAGGCCAACCTTTGCCTATAAGGCGCAAAGGTACCGAGTCTAAGGTGCGCATATTTTGAGTAATGTCTTCGCCACGACTACCATCACCTCGGGTTGCTCCGGTAACTAATAGGCCGTTTTTATACGTAAGGCTTACGGCGATGCCGTCTAGTTTAGGCTCACAGGCGTAGATGATATCTTCTTCTACGGGTCTACCAGAAGACTTGTTCAGGCGCTCTCTAACACGGCGATCAAATTCTCGCAGATCTTCCCCGTTAAAGGCGTTATCCAAAGACAACATAGGTAGGGCATGGGTCACTTGTTGAAAACCTGCGAGGGGCTTATCTCCTACTCGTTGGCTGGGAGAATCTGCAGTCACCCATTGTGGATGTTCTGCCTCTATAGTTAATAATTGTTGCATTAGACGATCATATTCCGCATCAGGAATACTGGGGTCGTCCAATATATAGTAACTATGGTTATGCTGGCGTAGTTGTTGTTTAATAACGTCTAGTGGCGTTTTGGCAGAATTTGACATGAATAACTTCAGACTAATGATGAATTAAAGCTGTGCGCGTCGGGTCATGTTACGTCGCTCAAATTCACGAATTTGTTGGCGGCAATGCTCAATAGTTTGTGGACGCATTACACTTCGTTGTTCATCAAGCACCTCACCACCAAGATTAGTGGCTAAGCACTGCGCAGTTTCGAGCATATAGTCAAATGCTTGCATGCTGTCTTGAGCAGTTGGCAAACCCAAAAAGAAAACTACCCCTGGGCTGTGTAAATGTTCCATTTCTTTTAGATTAAAGGTCCCTGGCTCCATCATGTTGGCCATACTAAATTGGGTTTTGCCTAATCTCAGACCATCTTCGAACCGATGGAATATATCCATTTCACCATGAACTAGTCCACACGCTTCAACTAGCTTAAGTAACTGACTACCATAAAAACCTTGCGTGTCATTGGCAGTGACAAGAATACTAATTACTTGTTCTACAGCAGGAACATTGTTGGACCGCTCTTCCACTAAAGCTAGGTCAAGCGCAGACTGAGCAGCTACACGCTTGCGGCTGAGTAGTTTTTTACCAAAGGTCATGGAGGTGACTTTGGCTAATTTGGTAGAGAGGCTTTCGTCTTGACTAATTTTTGCCAAGTGCTCAGCCCCGCTGGCAGCTATATCCTCTATGCCTGTATCACTAAACAAAATATCATCACTGCTTTCAAGCAGCTCATGAGGCACATGACTTTTAACAGTAGCTAACTCTGTAAGGTCTTGCTCTGCAAATAAGTCGCTTTGCACCATTGAATTTGTTTCTACCCATTCATGCACTGGCCGTGTAGGGTCAAAATTTAACGAAGGCCCCCGTGCATCAGCAACGACGTCTGAGTCTATTTCCCCGGCATCAGCGGTCTCAGTCAACACAGCATTTGCTGCAATACTTTCGTTCACTGGCACCGATTCAAGGATGAAATTTTCTTCATTGGGGTGCGTATCAATGCCAACAGACACCAAAGCATCTTGATCATCTGATTCATCGTGCAGAAAAAGTTCGGCATCATCTTGGTGAAGTTGTTGTTGGAATTGCTCTTGGAGTTCTTCATGACGATCTTCAACTGCAAGCACGGCAGTATCAGCCTCAACTAAAGAGGCCGTTGCTTCAACTTTGATTTCTAGCGAGGGCTCAACTGAAGCTTCTTCAACTTCAATCTCCAGAAAGGGTTCAACTGAGACTTCGTCAAGCGTTATATCGCCCAACTCAAGTGCCATAGGCTCCAGTTCAGCATAGGGCTCGATGTCAGAGTCGCTGCCATCGCTAGATGCCAAAACAATAACTCCAGGTCCAACAGCCCTTGCTCCACCGTTTGGAAGCTCGCTAGTGAACTCTTCTTGATGCAGACCACATAAACTTTCATCAATATCAATTTTTAGAGCTGCGTGGCTGGCAAACATTCTTCGCAAACCGTCTATTACTATCGCAGTAACAGTTAAACCACCAAACACTAATAACCAAGCTGTTAACGTCATAAGATTATTGATCTTTAAAAATTTTTATTATGGGCCAAAAAAAGCCTAAATGGTAGATTTAGACTATACCTCCAAAATTATAGATATAACACCTTTAGGCGTTGTTTTTATAGACTTATTTAAGGATATACACATTAAAGCCAATAAAACCTAACAATAGTGCCTAATTTAATGCTTAAAAAGGCAGCAGTTACTCTGTCATATTAATTGCTTGGGCTACATCCACACTTACCACTCGAGAAACACCCGCTTCTTGCATAGTAACTCCGAGTAACTGAGTCGCCATTTCCATGGCAATTTTATTATGACTAATATAAATAAATTGCACCTGAGATGACATTTCTTTAACTAAGCGCGCATATCGCTCCACATTAGCATCATCAAGAGGGGCATCTACTTCGTCTAACATACAAAAAGGTGACGGGTTGAGCTGAAAAATAGAAAACACTAAAGCAATCGCAGTCAAAGCCTTTTCTCCACCTGATAAGAGGTGAATACTACTATTTCTTTTACCCGGGGGTTGCGCCATGATGGTGACACCTGTTGCAAGCATATCGTCATCAGTAAGTTCAAGGGAAGCGCGTCCACCGCCAAACACTTTGGGGAACAAGGTATTTAAACTTTCATTAACCGTGTCAAAAGTTTGTTTAAATCGCGCGCGAGTTTCTTTATCAATCTTAAAAATGGCCTGCTCTAAACTATTTAAAGCTTCAATTAACTCGTCATACTGATGATCGAGAAATGTTTTACGTTCTAGTTGCAGTTTATATTCTTCAATGGCTACTAGATTAATTGCGCCTAATTTTTTAATGCGGTTCTGACACTGCTCTAGTAGAGTGCTTAATTTTTTTTGATCTATCAACTCAGGCAAGATTTCAGCAAGCTTTTCGACTCGGACATTTTGCTCAATCATCGCGTGCTTAATATGATCTGCATTCACCTCTAACTCGCGTTCTATTAAGCGTTGATCCTGCAAAAGCACATCCTTTTGCTGGATATCATGCTCTTGTTTTAATTGCTGCTGTTCTAGCTGGCGTATCAACTGCTCTAGATTGTTAATACCATGACGCTGCTGCTCCATCGCAGTCTCTGTATCCAAGCGACGTATAAGCAACGCTTCTAACTGGTCCGTCAGGCTATCCGATAGGTTATCTTCAGCATGGTGCAGATCACCTCTAGATTGAATTTCAGCTTGCTTATCACGCCACTCAACCCGCTGCTCTTGCATGCGCTCAATTGACCGCCCCAAACTAGTCTTTTGCGCCAAAACAACGTCCATACGCGCCTGAAGCTGAATGACCTGTTGTTGTTTTTGACTAAACCCTAGCCTTGCTTGACTTAACTGAGCTTCTGTACTTTGCTTATCTGCTTCCAACTCTGGCAAATTCAGCTGCGCTGTCTCTAACACCAATTGATGCTCACTCAATTCCTCTTGCAAAACTGCAATTGCGTCATCTAAGTGTCGCAATCTAACGGCTTGTTCTTGAATACGTTGAAGCAAGTTTTGCTGTTGCACTAGGCCTTGTTGACTTTTTAGCTGCACTAATGCCAGCGCTTGCTGCTGTTGCTGATACTGATTTTGACCCAGCTGCCATTTTTGACGGAGTTGATTTAACCTATGTTCCGCTGCCAACGCGCCCTCTCGAACCGATGTTAGTTTTGTTTGGGTAGCGTGCTGCAGTTCGAGCAACGTTTCCTGCTGCAATGCCAAAGTTTGAAGCTGGTGCTTACGCCTTAATACCCCAGTAGCACTACCTTTTCTTGGCGGAGTGCGTATCCAGCCATGGCCCAACCATAAGCCGTCTGGCAGAACAATACTGGCATAGATTGGCAAACTGGCGAGTAAGTCGTTAGCTTCATGCCAGTTGTCTGCTACATAAACTTGCGCCAACAAACCTTCTAATCCAGCAGGCGCGTCAAGCTTTTCAAGTAAAGTTGAAAAAGGCATAATGCCACCCTTAGGCTTTTGATCCAAAAAGGGTACCAGCAATGCTAGCCCCCTAACATCAGACAGCTTACCTACAGATTTATCTGGCAGTTGGGCCAGCAAATAACCTCCAAGCCAGTCTTGTAATACATGCTCTGCAGCAGCTTCCCAACCACTCTCAACATGCATTGTATCGATCAGTTTCTGACTGACATCAGCGTGCCACTGGGTGGGCAACTGCGCCGCATCCTGCTCAGTCTCTGTTAGCAAAACGCGCAAAGACGCTAGTTGGCCTGATAAGGTCCCAAGCTCCTGTACCTGTCCGTCTAGCTGTTCCTGGTGTTCACGCTCATACTGTCTTAATGTTAAAAGCTGATGCTCCAACGTTGAAAGCTGCTCTGTCAAATCTTGTTGCTGCTGCTGGTGCTGGTCAATCTGCTCTTCTAATAGCCTGACATCATCCGTGTTCGGCAGGCTTAAGCCATCCAACTCGGTGACGCTTTTTTGGCGATCTTGTTGCGTTTGGACCGCTTGCTGTTGTTGGTGCTGCAAGCCCATTTTAGCGACTTCAATGGCACTCTTTAAATGCGCTTGCTGATCATTTTTTTGCTGCCATAAAAGCTGCCAGCTTTGGCGATGCTCTTCTTGTTCTTGCAACCATGTCTGGGCTTCAAGCAGTTGTTCTGAGGCTAATTCCGTGTCTAATGCAAGCTCATCCTGTTCCTGACTTAAATGACTCAGTTCTTTGCCATCGATAGCACATGCTTCTTCAATACGACGAAGCTGTTGCTCTGCTTCAGTGGTATCGGCCTGCCATCTTTGCTGCTGTTGCTTTTGATGCTCTATGGTTTGTTCTAAGCGGGCAATACCGGCACCCAAACTGTAAAACTCGCCTTGTTCCTGGGTGAAGGCATCATTGAGCACCGATAAATCATTTTTTTGTACATCTATTTGTGCAAAACGGGCATCTTGTTCGCTGCGTTGTAAAACAATTTCGTCTTCAATACGACCCATGTGAACGCGCTGATCTGCAAGCTTTTGTCGTAAATCACGCCATTGCAGCGCTGCAAGCTGAGACTTATGTTGACGTTCATTTTGTTTTAACTGGGTGTATTGCTCTGCTGCAGTCGCTTGCTGTTTTAGAGTCTCTAATTGCCGACCAAGTTCTTCTCTAATGTCTTGCAAGCGCGCTAGGTTTTCACGGCTTCGGCTGATTCTATTAGAAGTTTCACGTCGGCGTTCTTTATAGCGAGAAATACCAGCGGCTTCCTCAATATAAACACGTAGCTCTTCCGGCCTAGATTCAATTAAGCGAGAAATCATGCCCTGCTCAATAATAGAATAGCTTCGAGGTCCAAGGCCAGTGCCTAAAAATAAATCTGTAACATCACGTCTACGGCACTTCTGGCCATTTAAAAAATAGGTAGACAGGCCTTCACGAGTTACCTTCCGACGGATTGACACCTCATTGTAGCCAGCAAATTCACCAGCTAAGGTGCGATCTTGATTGTCGAACATGAGCTCAACAGTAGCTTGGCCAACAGGTTGGCGACTAGAGGATCCATTAAAAATTACATCAGTAGCACTTTCGCCACGCAAGTTTTTGGCTGAACTTTCTCCCATCACCCAACGCACTGCATCGATAACGTTAGATTTACCGCAACCATTGGGGCCAACCACAGCACACAGGTTGCTAGGTAAGCTGACCTTGGTGGGATCAACAAATGATTTAAAACCAGCTAATTTGATGCTCTTTAGGCGCATCTATAAACTCTAATATTGTTATTCTTTGAAGTAGGTTACTTCAGGATTTGGTCAATGGTCAAATATACTTTTTCAGTGCCTTCATTAGCAATAGTGACGGTTAGGGTTTGACTGATAAAGTCACCAGATCTTTGTCCAGCTAAGCCCGCCATAGCAACATGGGCACTAAGGTTTAAGGTTTTATAATTAGCTAAACGGGTTCCCTGCTGAAGAGCCATCGCATCAGTGAGAAGCACATCTAATGGCAGGTTGCTAGGGTTGAGTTTGATTGCAAACAGAGGCATACCTTGGGTAGCCTGCCTAGCATAAACAAATAGTACTGCTTGCGATGACTCAGGTATTGATAACCCATTAGCCAAAGAAACCTCTATGGGTAAAGACACACCTAACCCCATGTTTGGGTCTTCATTGAGCATTTGTTGTGCACTGTTAATTCCGGCTTGCAGTGATGCTTTACCCTGACCCTCACCCGCTCTGGGCAAAGCACGTTGCCAAAACTGTATAGCCGCATCATAATTTTCACTTTCAAAAGCTTGAATGCCTAACAAACTTAAGGCTGACACATCTTTAGGGTCTTGCGCCATCGCTGCAGCAATGGCCTCATTGACACGCTGACTAAACTCACCCTCATTGAAGAACAAAGCTTGCGCATACTGGCCTAGCAATGCCGCTTGTTGACGGCTTCCAGCCTGAACATAATTTAATGCCTGCTCAAATGCAGCAATACCCAAAGCAGTTTGTTCTGCTTGCATATAACTATTGGCCAATAAATACCATCCTTCTGGATTATTCGGCCTGTTTTCCAATTCATCTTCAAGGCTGCTAACCAACGTTGGTAAAGAGGTTGAAGAGGCAGCAATCGAACGGGTATTTTGTAAGTTAACACTTTGTTCCAAGCCACCATATGACCCTAGTTGAATATAGGTTAGCAACCCAGCGACTGGAATAACTAACGCGATAAACAACAATAATAGACCCCCAGCATGATTGGGCGAGCTAACAGGGGCTGGGGAATCTGATGTTTCTAGCAATAATGTCCGTTGCATTTCGGCTAAGCGCTGATCATAGTCACTACGGTTGATCTGCGCTGAAGCAAGTTCTTCATCCAGCTCTATTTGTTTCACTCGATAAAGCGCTACAACCGCCTCATGCCTGTTATTGGCTGAGGAAGATACTGGCAGGGGTCGCCACCAAGCCCACAGCACAAAACCACTGGTTAAACACAGTAAAAGAGCAATAGCTGCCCATAGTTCAGTCATTATTTAATCCCTGCCCGGAGTCCGGTTTTCTGCTAAAAGCTGATCCAACTTTTGTTGTTCAGATGGTGATAACATCGCACCCTGAACATGGGTTTTACGACCAAAAAACCACAAGGCCCACAAGCCAATAAGCACCATGCCAATTGGCGCCAGCCAAAGCACTAGTGTAGCTTTGTTCAGTGGTGGGTCATACAAGATAAAATTACCATAGCGCTGTACCATAAATTCAGTAATCTGTTGATTAGTTTGGCCTGTATTTATTAACGTTTGTACTTGCTCACGAAGGTCTTTAGCGATAATCGAATCTGAATCAGCCAAATTTTGGTTTTGACATTTGGGGCAACGCAAGACTGTGGTTAAGTCCACAAACCGCTGGGCCATTTCTGGCTCTGCAAATTCGTATGATTTAATGTCTGCTTGAACCAGTGGAACAGCCAAACTTGCCAAACATAAAAACAGGCTAACTAAAGCAACCTTTACCATTAGTTTGTTTCCTGCAGCAAAGTTAAATATTGACTGCGAAGCAGAGGCCAGGTCCTTTCATTGAGCTCACCTGTAAGCTTGTCAATAACAACACCTTGCGCATCAATTAAGTAAGTTTCTGGAGCGCCCACTACACCCAGATTTATACCCAACACTCCCTTTGGATCAAATACAGAAAATACGTAAGGGTCACCCAAGTCTTGCAACCACTGCTGGGCTGCTGGGCGCTGGTCATGGTAATTAACACCATAAATACGGATATTTTCCTGTTTAGCAATTGTGAGTAAAAACTCATGCTCAGCACGACATGTGGGGCACCAAGTGGCCCACACGTTCACCAAAGCCGGCTGCCCAAGCATGTCTGCTTGAGTCACGTTTTTACTGGGAGATACTAACGTTTGAGCATTAAATTTTGGCAACGGAAGGCCAATTAAACTTGATTCCATTTTATTAGGATCTTGGCCAATACCCTGGTATAAAAACAGGCCTAAAGTAAAGGCCAGTAGCGTTGGCAACAGCATCAATAGCCTTTTTGTGGTGGTGTTCATGGCAGAACTCCGTCAATAGTTGATTTTTTTCGCCGATAACGCTTGTCCCATACCGCTAATACTCCTCCCAAGGCCATCATCAGGGCTCCCAGCCAAATTAAACGAATCATAGGCTTTATATGCAAGCGCATAGCCCAGGCTCCCTCCGCTAGAGGCTCACCCATTGCCACATAAACATCGCGACTTAGCGCTGGATCTATTGCAGCCTCTGTCATCGTTTGGCCACGGCTGGTATAAGTCCGCTTTTGGGGTAATAAGTAATCAGGTTCCTCACCAATTTTGACTAGCTTAACCCTACCTTCGATGGCAGTAAAATTAGGCCCAGTGACATTTTCAACGCCCATAAAGGTAAATTCATACTGCCCTAGAGTCGCTTTATCGCCAATATCCATACGCAGATCTTTTTGCAACGAGTAGTGGCTTACAACCGCAATACCCAAAGCAGTGACACCTATACCCATATGCGCCAGTAACATGCCATAGTAACCGGGGTTTAATTGGCGCAAACCTTGCCACCAAGTTTGGTGCCGCAGCCTTCTTCTTAGATCCACCCAAGACGCTGATAACAGCCACACCAACAATGCAGCCGCTAACGCTGTTGATGGATTAAACTCACCACTATAGACAAATGGAAACGCTATACCAAGTACAATTGCTATAAGCGCAGGAGAGCGCAATAGTCGCCATAGTTCACTGGGGTTGATTCGTTTCCATTTAGAGCCCAAACCTAAGCCCATCGAAATAATGAGCAAAACCATTAAAGGCACGAAGGCTGCATTAAAATACGGCGGACCAACAGAAATTTTTCCACCACCCATAGCATCCAAAAACAAAGGATACAAAGTGCCAAGTAACACGGTTAGTGCGGCTATAATTAAGAGTATATTGTTAGACAACAAAAAAGTTTCACGGGACCAAAAACGATAGCCAACACGACTCTCGACAGTAGTTGCACGTATAGCAAACAATACTAAGGAACCACCCACTGTAATCGCCAATAACACCAATACATAGTAGCCACGATCTGGGTCAGAGGCGAAAGCATGCACTGAGGTTAATACACCTGAACGCACCAAAAACGTACCCAACAAACTCAGGCTAAAGGCCAGAATAGCTAATAGTAATGTCCAGTTTTTAAATAACCCTCGCTTTTCTGATACAGCCAAGGAATGCAATAAGGCTGTACCCACTAGCCATGGCATAAACGAAGCATTCTCAACAGGGTCCCAAAACCACCAACCGCCCCAACCAAGTTCGTAGTATGCCCACCAACTACCTAGAGCTATACCTGCGGTTAAAAAAGCCCATGCAACACTTGTCCATGGCCGCGACCATCGTACCCAAGCTGCATCATAATGGCCGTCTAATAGGGCCGCTATAGCAAACGAGAAAGCCACGGAAAACCCAACATAACCCATATACAACATGGGTGGGTGAACAATTAGGCCAAAGTCCTGTAATAAGGGGTTTAAGTCTGCGCCCTGAAGAGCCGCTTCTGGAAGTAAGCGCCAGAAGGGGTTACTGGTTAAAAGCGTAAAGGAGATAAAGCCCACACCGATCATACCCATCACGGCCAAAACTCTGGCTTGCATGGTCAATGGTAGGCTTTCACTCAATAGGCTTACAGCCATAGTCCACATGCCAAGAATGACTACCCACAGAAGTAAAGAGCCTTCATGCCCACCCCATACTGCACTGAGTTTATACTGCATGGGCAGCGCAGTATTTGAATTCTCAGCGACGTAGCGCACACTAAAGTCATCTTGAGCAAAGGCAATCATCAACATGGCAAAGGCAATAAGTAACATTACCCCAAGCCCTACAGCCAGAGGCTTGGCACTTAGCATTAGGCGCGTTTGGCCAGTGTATGAGCCTAGCATAGGCAAAAATCCCAAACTTAGGGCTAAAAATAAGGCCAGTATTAAAGCCACATGTCCAATTTCTGGAATCATTTTGACGTCTCTTTTACGGTTTGGGTAGCTATTGCTTGGGAGTTGCTTTTTGGTGCACCTGAACTTGCAGCCTTGGCCTCATTTAACGCTTGAATCACTTCTGGCGGCATATAATTTTCATCATGTTTTGCTAACACTTCATCAGCTACAAATATACCCTCATCGTTCATCTTGCCTTGGGCAACAATGCCTTGACCTTCGCGAAACAGATCCGGCAATATGCCGGTATAATCAACGTTTACATTCTCCACAAAATCAGTAATAACAAAGCGTACTTTTAAGCTGTCTGTAGCACGCACTAAACTGCCCTCTCGAACCATACCACCAGCTCTAATTCGCTGATGCGCTGGCGCCTTGCCTTGAGCCATATCTGATGGTGAAAAAAACAGATTTATATTCTGTGATAAAGCATAAAGCACCAAGCCCACAATCACGCCAGTGCCTGCAAGTAATGCCAGTATAAGTATCAATTTCTTACGTCTTTTAGGATGCATCAACATGGGTGTAGGCCTATTAATTACGAGTTGCGTCGAACAAATGCTTTTACCTGCTTTAGGGCCTTCAATTGTTGCCTTTTCGCATGCCACACATTAATACCCAAAAGGGCAAAAAATAGACCATAACAAGACCAAACATAAGGACCATGCCCTGCCATGTTCAATAGTGCCTCTAAAGATTCAAAATACATGATTAAGCTCCAGTAATATCCCGATGTTGCATCAGCCAACTTGCACCACTTTGGCTTTGCACTATTTGCGACCGAGTGCGCATCAACACCACTAACGCAAAAAGGCAGTAGCTGCCCAATACTGTTAACAGTAGGGGCAAATACATATCTGCGGGCATGCTTGGTTTTGCTGTCAATGTAAAGCTAGAGCTTTGGTGTAAGGTATTCCACCATTCTACAGAATATTTAATTATAGGGATATTAATAGTACCTACGATGGCCAATATAGCAGTAGCTTTACCCGCGATGTGGCGCTCACTAATAGCCTGATTTAGCGCCATAATTCCAGCATAAAGAAAAAACAGCACTAAGGTCGATGTAAGACGCGCATCCCAAACCCAATAAGCGCCCCACGTTGGCTTGCCCCAAATGGCACCCGTCACCAAGGCTATTGCGGTGAATGTTGCACCAATAGCAATACAGCTACGGGCCACCATAAAAGCCACTTTCATCTTCCAAACAAGGCCAACTGCACCAGCAACAGCCATCCCTAAAAATATAGATTGAGACAAGATAGCCGCTGGCACATGCACATACATGATCCGAAAACTATTACCTTGTTGATAATCTGCTGGCGCAAAAGCCAGGCCCCATACAGCACCCCACGTGAGCAACCCTAAAGCCGCTATTGCAAACCATGGTTGCAGTATGCCGGCAAAACCATAAAACCACTTAGGCGAACCCATTTGATGAAACCAACGGGGCATGCGCCAACTAGATTCGGTCATAAATTTCATCTCTTTTTAATAGTTTGTTTCATAGTTTTAGCGCCGAACCTGCTGACCAAGGCGTTATCATTAATGCAAAAACAAACATCGCAGCCAATAAGGCCATATAACCACCTATTGCCATACCTTGTGCTGCAGCAGCAACACTGGAAGCGCCAAAAATAATCACTGGCACATACAAAGGCAAAATTAATAACGTAAGCAACATACCGCCACCTCTTACCCCAGTAACCAATGCTGCCCCAATCGCACCTAATAGACTTAGAGTTGGCGTGCCTATTAGCAGACTTAACATCAAAGTGGGCACAGCGTGGCTCGGCAAAAATAACATCGTCGCTATTAATGGTGATATCAATATTAAAGGTAACCCACTAACTAACCAATGCACAAAAACTTTGGCAAGTACTAAACTCCAACTAGGATATGGGGCCAACAGCAACTGTTCTAAACTGCCATCATCATGATCTAGCTTAAATAATAACTCCAAAGACAGCAGCGTGGCTAACATGGCTGCCACCCAGATCACACCTGCCGCTGTTTGCGATAAAAGTGCCGCCTCCGGACTAACACCTAAAGGAAATAGCGCTATAACCAACAAGAAGAATACTAAAGGGTTAATCATTTCTGCAGGCTGCCTAGCCACTAGCAATAAATCACGACGGACAATGGCCCACATATATCTGATCATATTATCGAGCTACCTTTATCAAGGAGGCATTCGCCTAATAGTGGGGAATATTGACCTAGGTCTAAAATTTTAACGTTTGGCAAGTTTATGTCTTGGTGGCTAGTCATCAACACTGCACCACCTGCGCGTGTATGCTGCCTTAGCCAATCTATCTCGTCAATTATGCCTTGCTGATCCAGTGATGTAAAAGGTTCATCTAGCAGCCAAACGTCGGCTTTACAAAGATGTAGTCGAGCCAAAGCCACTCTTCGTTTCTGACCCGCCGACAGCTGTGCAACAGGATTCTCTTCATAACCTCTTAGGCCCACATGCTCTAGGGCAGCATATCTTTGACTTTGGGTTGATGATCCATCCAGCCCTGCAAGCCAACATAGATTCTCATCAGCTGTAAGTTGCTCTTTAAGGCCTAATTTATGGCCAATATAAATCATCTTGATAGAATTATTAGAGTACAGCACCTCTCCAGTGTCCACTGGATGAAGGCCTGCTAGCTGACGTAATAAGGTGGTTTTTCCGGCACCATTGCGACCCTTTACGTGCCACAGATGCCCGGGCTTAACGACAAAGTTAAGGTCATTGTATAAAACGCGTGAATCCCTCTCACAAGCCAAAGCGCTTGTGCACAAAAGATGGACATCGAAAGAAGGAGTAAATGACACTTATCGCTAGCTCATTAACATTTGGACACTTTATTATATCTGTTTGGCAGGAAAATGCGAACCAAGTTAGCCTATACAGTGACTAAATTTACCTCACCAATTCATGTTTTAATGGCACTAAATAGCCCGTCAGGATTAAAAGGTTTTAATCGCCAGCCACGAACTCAAGAACCTTAGCCAACTATCTTTTGTCACCCGCTGGTTCTGTCGTGAAAATTAAAGCAAAGGTGTATTTTTAAGCACCTGCCTTTAAAACTTTACGTGCTTTAGACAGGTTAATAAAATATTTTAGAGACTGACTGAAGACTTTAATCGCACATAGATAATGGCGGTAGTGATTGCGTCACCCAACGCTGTATGACGCCCCAGTACTGGCACATCTAAACCATTACAAATTGCCTCAAAGGACAGGTTAATTTGACATTCGACACCACCAGATAGCTGTGTCTTTTTACGATACAAATCCATCACATCAATATATCGATTAGGCATACCAAAATCAAACAATGGCCTTAGATATTGATCTAACACAGCTAGGTCATAGCCTATGTTATATCCTACAATCGGCCGGTTACCTATAAACTTCAGCATTTTTTCTAATGCCTCAGCAATGGGCAAACCTTCGTTCAAGTCTATTCTACGCAGTTTATGGATTTTTACAGAAGCCCTTGGCAGGTCTTTGGGGGGCGACAAGGTAAGGTGTAATTTTTCACTACTCAATACTCGGTTACCCTTAATAACCACTGCGGCTATAGATAATATCTGTGCTTTAGAGATGTCCAAACTCGTTGTTTCAATATCCAAAGAGACTAGTTCTTTTCCTTGGTAGCGTTGGAAAAGCAGCTCCCATCGACTCTTGAGCTGACGTATTTTCCACACATCTTTAATACGCCGCAACCGGCGCTTAATCATCATAGCCCCAAGCCTAGGCGATACCTAAGAGACAAGTGTTTCTTAAAATCTTTAACCACCTGGAAGGATTGTCGCAATAAATCTTTTTCTAAACGATCCAGAGCAGCTAAATTAACGTCATTATTGAGGTCCTCTGTACTAAAGTCCTGTTCTTGTTGATTAAGATGGTGGGCTAAGCGGAACCACTGCAATATTGAAAAAGATTCCATCAGTTCACTGCCCAAACGCTGAGGTAAAACACCAAGCTTAATTAAACTTTCAATACGCTTATAGGTATTATTTTCAGCAATCTGATACTGCATAGCCAGCACTCTGATTCCATGCACAATTGGAAAAATACCCCCCTTCTTAACGTCAACTCCTGCCGCTCTATCTCTAATTCCACCTAAAAAATTTAATGGTGTTTCAAACGCCAGTGCAACTTCTGCAAAGGACGACAAAAACCGTTGTTGTTGCTGTAACTCTCTTAACAACCAATTACGACTTGTTTTAAACAACGCCTTATTGCCTGCCACTGGGTAGGCATCAATAGATATCGCTAAATTAAGTAAGCTATCACTGTCAGCCTTAGCTACCCAGTCACGCATACGTTGGGTCCATGTGCTAATAGGCTGCACCCAAAATGGGTTATTCACCATTACTTGCCCGGGACAGGGTGGATAACCTAGGCCAACTAAGGCCTGAGTATAGCGCTCCATAGTTTCATGACATTCAGGCCAATCTAAGCCATCACGCATAATAAGGCCATTGTCCTGATCAATCCTTACAATCTGTTCGCCACGGCCTTCACTGCCCATAACGACTAGACACACGTGAGGCAGTACATTTTCTGGAACGATTAAATTAAATAGTTTAGACATTAAGCGTTTATTCAGGGCCGCTAGTAGATCCATAGCAAAGCGAACCTTAACGCCTTGAGAGTAGAGTGAACGAATGAGCTTGCTCATGTCCCCTGCCGCGCCTTTGAGCTCTTCAATACTACTTGCACGCTCTATACGCAACCCCACGACGTGGGAATGGCTTGAAAAATAACTTAAGGTATCTGCCAGATCAATAATCCCATGCAGTTCAGAGCTTTGCATCACGACTACCCTATCAATCTGATGAAGCGTCATCAAAATGAGCGCGTTAAAAAGGTAATCGCCAGACTCCACAGTAATAAGCCGATAGTTAGCGATGACTTGCGCATCCGTCGTTATTGGAAGTTTGTCTAATACAATCGCATTTAACAAGTCTGACCGCGTAACCATGCCATAACGTTTACCACGTTGCACCAAAGCACAATCAATTTGCTGATCACTCATAAACTGAGTGGCTTCCTCCAGATTAGTGCCATCGGGTAGTAATGACGCCTCGCGCATGCACGAACTATCTATGCGAGCTAGCATAAATTCCGTCATGTTTAATGAATCATTTTTTTGCTTTAGTAGTTCATTTTGTAAGGAAAGACTTTTGTTAAAAAAGTCACCGAAATTAGGATTTCGATAGATAAGGTCCAACAAGACTTTAGTAGGAAGGATATAACAAATAGTTTCCTCATCAGCCACAAAGTCATGGATTGAGCTGCCACGTAAAGCCGACCATGCGCCGAAGTAATCATTGTTTGTGTAGTGCACAAAGGTGTGGCCAAGGCGCTTATCTGCACTTTTTACATCAAGCTCACTGACACACCCTTTAAGAATAATATACAAGCCTTCTGGCACATCACCAGTGCTAATAATTACTTCTTTAGCTTCATAGTACCCAATATCAAGATTATCTTGCAGCAGCGTATACTCGTCATCATCTAATAAATTAAACGGCAAGACGTCAGCATTAAACGCGCCACTAGAATGCATATTTCACCGTACAACACTCATAGAACCACTCCATTGATCAATAATATGCCGATCCACTATTTCCTGGCACCCGAATATTTTGCACGATCTGCTGAATATGCTTAGGAGGCTCTGGTGTTAAGTGAGCCACTAAATAAGCCACAATAAAGTTCAACACCATACCTACAGCACCGAAACCTTCAGGCGAAATACCTAATAGCCAATCCTGCGGCTCGCCTCCCATAAACTTAAAATAGACAATATAACAAAGTGTGGATATCAAACCGACCAACATGCCGCTAATGGCTCCATACTTATTCATCCTTTGGTAAAAAATACCCATAATGATAACTGGAAAAAATGAAGCACATGCTAAGCCAAAGGCCAAGGCCACCACAGCAGCCACATAATCAGGGGGATGCATTCCCAAGTACCCAGCAATAAGCACCGCGACCATAGCTGCCAGACGCGCAGCCAAAAGCTCCTGCCGGTCAGTAATTTGTGGCCGGATAGTTTTTTTCAACAAATCATGGGACACCGATGTCGCAATTACCAATAATAGGCCAGCAGCCGTAGACAGTGCAGCAGCCATTGCGCCTGCAGCAATTAATGCAATAACCCAGTTTGGTAACCCTGCTATTTCTGGGTTGGCTAAAACCATAATGTCTGGATCAACGTATATCTCATTAGCAAAGGGTTGTACCTTTGGGTCGAATTCGCCACTACTTGGATTCACTACATGACGTTGATTAGAATAAAAGTTTCGCGCCACTTCATCTTCTGCAGCACCCCAATATATAGGTTTATGTTGTCGACCAGTAAAGGCATCTCCAGCAGCATATTGAGTGCGGCCATCAGCGTTATGATCATACCAAGCAATCAAACCTGCGTTCTCCCACTTTTTGAACCATTGGGGCATTTCTTCATATGGCGTGCCCATATTGTCTACGCCGTTAACCGTTTCAATAAGGTTAATTCGGCCAAAAGCTGCTACTGCAGGGATAGTAGAATAAAGCACAGCTATAAAAACTAGAGCCCATGCTGCCGATATACGAGCATCTCTAACCCTGGGGACGGTGAAAAAACGGACAATGACGTGAGGCAATCCCGCTGTACCAAACATGAGAGCGGCAGTAATGAAAAACATGTCTATTTTACTTTTACTACCTTCAGTAAAACTTGCAAACCCCAGTTCTGTGACGAGACCGTCCAGATGGTCCAATACCGGCAGGCCATTATCTAGCGTTGCGCCTAAACCCGTTTGTGGCAACAAATGCCCTGTCATCGAAAATGTTAAGAAAAGCGCAGGCACCGTAAAGGCAAAAATCATTACGCAGTACTGGGCAACTTGGGTGTACGTAATGCCTTTCATGCCTCCTAAAACCGCATAAACAAACACCACGGCCATTCCAATCATAATGCCGGTGTCTATTTCTACCTGTAAAAACCGTGAGAATACGATTCCCGTGCCACGCATCTGCCCTGAAATGTAGGTGAACGAAATAAACATCACACAAACCACAGCTACAACTCGTGCCAAATTGGAGTAATAGCGGTCGCCAACAAAATCGGGGATCGTGAATTTACCAAATTTGCGCAAATAAGGCGCCAGCAATAGCGCTAAAAGCACATAACCACCGGTCCAGCCCATGATGTACCCGCTTGCGTCATAACCAGCAAAAGAGACAATGCCAGCCAATGATATAAATGATGCAGCAGACATCCAGTCAGCTGCAGTTGCCATGCCGTTGGCTAAAGGTGTTACGCCTCCACCTGCAACATAAAATTCACGGGTACTGGATGCCCTGCTCCAAAAAGCAATGGCTATATAAATGACAAATGACCCTACTACAAACAAATAAGTGAGCTGTTCTAGGCTCATGATGAATTCCTATTATTAATAAACAAGTGAATCACGATAAGCATTAAATAGCCCTATTCATGCACATCAAACTCACTGTCTAGTCGACTCATGCGCACTGCATAGCCTATAGTCAACAGACAAAACACCAAAATACTGCCTTGATTGGCAAACCAATAGCCCAATTTGAACCCAAACATGTTGAAATGATTGAGCTCATCCACAAAGACGATGCCACAACCAAAAGAAACCACAAACCAAATGATCAAATAGGAAAAAATAATTTGTAAATTACGGCGCCAGTATTGTTCTGCTGCCTTAGTATTTTGTTTCATAATATGCCTGTTTTTATTATTCTTTTAGGGCTTCAATGATAACCATTTGAAGCTTTAAGGGCAACGCAACTGGCGACAAAAAACCCAAGCCATGACTAATGATTAGTGACTCAAGCATAAAAACTATCGTTAGACTTTAGTATAGTGATTTTTGGGAAAAAACATAGGTAATTGATTTTAATAAACTTTACCAGAAAAGGGTTTTAAGACATAAAACCAGCTCTCGTGTTATAAATGCCTAGCGCTTTTTATTCAGTCTTTAGACTATAGGCATAACATGCTCGACATATGGGTCATTCTTTTCATTTCATTAGCTTATGTAGGTTTGCTATTCGGCATTGCCTACTATGGTGACAACCGCCGCCAAGGAGGATCAAAACTTCTTAGCCAACCCGTAATCTATAGCTTATCCCTGGCAGTTTATTGTACTTCTTGGACTTTTTATGGCTCAGTTTCAAGGGCCACCCAAGGCTGGGATTTTCTCTCTATTTATTTAGGGCCCATATTCCTATTTGTATTTGGCTGGGGCTTAGTTTATAAAATTATACTTATCGCCAAGCAAGAGAACCTCACCACAATTGCAGATTTTATCGCGTCTCGATATGGCAAAAGTCGCAGTTTAGCTATTGTCATTACGGTGATGGCCACTTTTGGCATACTGCCCTATATTGCTTTGCAGCTAAAAGCGGTAGCTCAAAGCTTCACTATAATGGTGTCTGGCAGCGGAAACTCCGACTTTGGCTCTAGTAATACCGCTTTGGTTGTTGCCATATTAATGGCGGCATTTGCCATTTTATTTGGCACTCGTCAAATAGACACGAGTGAACACCACAGGGGAATGGTATTAGCAATTGCTTTTGAATCAATCGTTAAGCTTGTTGCATTTGTTGCTGTAGGTGTTTTTGTGACCTTTAGTTTATTTGACGGTATTGGCGACCTGAGTAACCATATAAGCCAGAGTGGCTTACAACAACAACTTGATAACTTTAACCCATTAAGAGTAAGCTTTCTCACTGAAACTCTACTGGCTTTTCTAGCTATGCTCTGCCTGCCACGACAATTTCAGGTGGGCATTGTAGAAAACACTAATCCCAATGATTTACACACAGCGCGTTGGTTATTTCCACTTTATTTAATCATTTTCTGTATTTTTATGCTGCCTATCGCTGCAGCTGGAAATTTTCTTTTTAGTGGTCAGGGTATTGCCTCAGACACTTATGTATTAATGATTCCCCTTAGCCAAGGCGCCAGTAGTTTAGCCACCTTAGCGTATATTGGAGGTCTTTCAGCTGCAACTGGCATGGTTATTGTTGCCACAATTTCTATTAGCACCATGATTTGCAACGACATTGTAATGCCTGTGATATTCCACTTATCACCTTTACAAGCATCCGAGGATAAAAATATTGGCCGCTTATTACTCAGGGTACGCCGTGTGGTCATTGTTGCTATGTTACTGGCAGCCTACGGTTATTTTTTGTTGATTGGCGACGGCAAAAGTTTGGTGTCTTTAGGTTTAACCGCATTTGTTGCAGTTGCCCAATTCGCACCCGCATTAATTGGTGCCGTATTTTGGCGCCAAGGTAATCGCTATGGTGCACTAGCAGGGCTAGGATCCGGCTTTACCATTTGGCTGTATACCCTCATGGTCCCCAACCTTAGTGGCCTTGGGTTCGATACTTTAAGCTTGGTAGAACAGGGTCTGTTTGGCTTAAGCTGGTTAAGACCCACATCCATGTTCGGTCTTAATGGGTTTGACCCAATCACTCACGCCACTTTGCTGTCCCTAAGCTTAAACATTGTAGCCTTTGTATGGGTCTCTAAGCTAACCCAAGTTCGCTTGCAAGATCGCATCCAGGCTGATCATTTTGTTGACTTAAGAGTAGGCCAATCCAACACCAGTTCTGAAATTGACTTCGCCAACACCCGCTTTAGTGACCTTCAAACCCTCTGCGAACGATTTCTGGGTTCAAATCGTACCCATGAAGCTTTTCACCAATTTGCCCGCACACAAAATAGAGACCTTAATCTGAATGATCCCATCGACCAAGCTCTAGCAACCTATGCTGAACGTTTGTTAGCCGGGGTAATTGGAGCATCCTCTGCGCGAATTATTGTTGCTTCTAGCTTAATGGGTACTGAAATGCACTTGGGTGATGTGGTTTCTATCGCTGATGAGGCATCAGCGCTATATAAGTTCAATCGCTCCATGCTGCAATCTACCATTGAGCATATTGACCAAGGCATAAGCGTGGTAGATAAAGACATGCGCTTGGTAGTATGGAATCAACGTTATCAAGAAATGTTTCAATTTCCTGAAGGGCTGATTACCATCGGCAGACCTATTGTCGAAGTGATTCGACACAATGCGCTCAGCGGAGACTACGGCGAAGGAGTCATTGACCAACGGGTTGAACAACGCCTAAGCACACTGCAACAAGGCATTACCAATACCCACCTGCGCTACCGGGCTGATGGTGCAGTGTTTGAGGTGCGGGGCAATGCTATGCTGGGTGGAGGTTACGTCAACACCTACATGGACATTACTAACCATAAACGCACCGAGGCAGCATTAAAAGAAACCAACGAAACCCTGGAACAACGTGTAGAAGACCGAACCAAAGAGTTAGTGGTGGCAAACGACCAATTGAGCCGTGCCAAAACTGGCGCAGACCAAGCCAACCAAAGTAAAACACGATTTCTAGCAGCGGCTAGTCATGATTTAATGCAACCTCTTAACGCAGCAAGATTATTTTCTTCGTCTTTGTCGCAGCAACATCCTGGGGGCAAACTTGCCAGCACCCTGCATCATTTAGACGATTCTTTGGTGGCAGCTGAGGAGCTCATTGGTACTTTAATTGAAATATCCAAGCTTGATGCAGGAACTCTTTCACCTAAACTTAGCCATTTTCCAATTGACAATATGTTACAAAAATTAGCAGCAGAGCTCACTTTATTATGCCATCAAAAAGGTATTCAGTTTAGCTACGTCCCATGTCACGTAACGGTTCATAGCGATGAACAACACTTGCGTCGTATTGTACAAAACTTTTTAACCAATGCTCTGCGCTATACACCAAGGGGTAAAGTGTTGTTAGGCTGCCGAAAAAAAGGAAATGTGCTCGAAATTCAGGTTTGGGATACTGGAATTGGTATTGCTCCACAAAAACTCAATGAAGTATTTGAGGAGTTTAAACGTCTAGATCATCCCGCCACGCAAGATGTAAAAGGGCTGGGCCTAGGGCTAGCAATAGCAGATCGGACAGCCAAACTACTTAACTACCCCTTAACGGTAAGATCATGGCAAGGTAAGGGCAGCTTATTTAGCATTGTTGTGCCAGTTGGTGAACGCCAAAAAGTAGTCGCTAAAGCCACAATCCATAGTCAATACACTAGCGGCGGAGGAAGTCTAACGAACATGACAGTGCTGTGTATAGACAACGAAACATCGATACTGCTAGGAATGGAACAGTTACTTAGGGGCTGGGGGTGCACGGTAATAACAGCGCTTGATATGTCTCAAGCATTACAAAACCTAGTCGACGCAGACATCCAGCCAAATGTGATTTTAGCAGACTACCACTTAGACCAAGGCCAGACAGGCACCGCTGCCATTGCACGGATAAGGCAGGTTTACCATGATCACATACCTGCGATTTGTATTACCGCAGATCGCACTGAAGAAGTGGCCAAAGCAATCGCTGATGAAGATGCTTTGCTCCTTAATAAACCTCTAAAGCCTGCAGCCCTCAGGGCCACCCTAAGCCGCCTAAGGTAAGGCTACTTTACGGCCTCATCTTGAGGGTGCTCAATGCGTAACCGGCCTGCCATTATGACGGCCTGCGTTCTGCTATAAACGCCAAGCTTGCGCAGTATTGCCGTGACGTGGGCCTTAATAGTAGCCTCCGAAACACTAAGTTCATAAGCAATTTGTTTATTAAGCAACCCTTCTGTAAGCATCACCATCACCTTAAACTGCTGAGGAGTTAAGCTGGCCAGCTGGTCCGCAAACTTACTGTCTTGAGCATCCATGGCTTGGTCTGCTGCAGGCAGGTCTGGTGGTACCCATTGCCCACCATTAAGGATAGTTTTAACGGCGTCAATAATATCCGTCATAGAGGAAGACTTCGGGATAAACCCCGCCGCACCAAAATGCATCGCACGATGGATCACACTTGGCTGTTCATTACCCGACACTACCACCACCGGCACGCTTGGAAAATGCGTGCGCAAGTATATGAGCCCAGAAAAGCCGTTGGCGCCTGGCATATGCAGATCTAGCAGCACTAGATCTACTTCACTGCGCATTTGGTGCTCTAAGTGCTGCAGGTGCTCTGCCTCTAAAACGTCAGCACCATCCACCTGAGTGCCAATAGCCTGAGTCAGGGCAGCCCGAAACAATGGGTGGTCATCGGCTACAATAATGGTGTAGGTATTAGACATAAACGCACCTCCTAAAACATGTAAAAGACAACAAAGTTATTTGTTGCAGCGATTTTCAATCAGCTCAATAACCACACTTGGGTCTGATAAAGTAGACGTATCCCCCAGTTCACCATAGTCGTTTGCAGCAATTTTGCGCAAAATGCGACGCATAATTTTTCCTGAACGAGTTTTTGGCAAGTTGGGTGAAAATTGAATTAAATCCGGTGACGCAATGGGTCCAATTTCAGCCCTAACCCATTGTCTTAGCTCCTTCAATAGTTCAGGGCTGTCATCAACACCGTCTTGTAATGTGACGTAACAATAAATGCCTTGACCTTTAATTTCATGGGGATAGCCTACCACTGCAGCTTCGCATACCGCCTTGTGGGCGACCAAAGCACTTTCTATCTCAGCAGTGCCCATGCGGTGACCCGATACATTAAGGACGTCATCCACACGCCCAGTAATCCAATAGTAACCATCTTCGTCACGACGTGCACCATCACCGGTAAAGTAATAATTTTCAAAGGTAGAAAAGTAGGTTTCTTCAAAGCGTTTATGATTGCCCCAAATGGACCTGGCCTGGCCTGGCCAGCTATCTTTAATAACAAGATTTCCCTCAGCAGCGCCTTCTAACTCATGACCTTCATTATCAACTATAGCAGGTTGAACACCAAAAAATGGCATCGTCGCTGAACCGGGCTTAGTATCCACAGCACCAGGTAGGGGAGTAATCATGTGCCCTCCCGTTTCGGTTTGCCACCAGGTATCAACGACTGGAACATTGCCAGTGCTGAAAACACGTCTGTACCACAGCCACGCTTCTGGATTAATGGGTTCGCCCACACTTCCTAGCACGCGAATGCTAGACACATCAGAGCCAGACAGAACATCATCACCATGCTGCATTAGAGCACGGATGGCTGTGGGCGCCGTATAAAATTGATTTACCCGGTGTTTTTCAATGACTTGGCCAAAACGTGCATTAGTAGGATAATTAGGTACCCCTTCAAACATGAGTGTAGTGGCACGGTTAGCAAGCGGTCCGTAAACAATGTAACTGTGTCCGGTAATCCAGCCAACGTCAGCAGTGCACCAATAAATATCACCTGGTTTATAATCAAATACCATTTCGTGAGTCATTGCGCTCCACACTAGGTAACCTGCAGTAGTATGCTCTAAGCCCTTAGGCTGACCTGTAGAACCGGATGTGTAGAGAATAAAAAGAGGATCTTCTGCGGCCATTACTTCAGGTTCGTGGTGGATGCCTGCAGCAGCAACGATATCCCCATACCAAACATCACGGCCTTCTAGCCAATTAATATCAGCTCCTGTGCGTTTGACTACAATCACAGTATCAACACAATCCACATTGGTTAAACCTGCATCAACATTAGCCTTAAGACCAATCCTTTTACCACCTCGCAAGCCTTCATCTGCAGTAATCACTATATTACTATTAGAACCCTTTACTCGGCCGGCAATAGCATCTGGCGAAAAGCCACCAAAAATAACCGAATGCACCGCTCCAATCCGAGCACAAGCCAACATTGCCACTGCAGCTTCTGGAATCATTGGCATATACAAGGTAATTACATCACCTTTTTTCGCACCTTGTGCTAGCAGAGCATTACTAAACTGACACACTTCTTGGTGCAGTTCTCGGTAACTAATATGACGCGACTGACTCGGTTCATCTCCTTCCCATATAATGGCAATTTCTTCACCATGGTGTTCTAGATGTCGGTCTAAACAGTTGGCTGCCACATTTAATTGACCATCTGAATACCATTCGATGGCCACATCATTAGGTGTAAAGCGGGTATTTTTTATTTTTGTAGGCGCCTTAATCCAATCAATACGCTTACCCTGCTGACGCCAGAACTCTTCTGGGTTTGCAACAGACTGTTGGTACATCGCTTCGCGTTTCTTTTGGTTCAAACCAGAGGTTTCGGCAATCGATGCATCTGCTGGATATGTCTTCACGTCACTCATTTAATGGTTCCTAGTTTTGTAGGGCAAGAGGATTAACCTACCATTTATATCAAGTTAACGAGCATATTTAAATACTACTTTGGCTTAATATGGACCTTCATCTGCTAAACTTAACTTGCCTTGCGTTAATGCATACGCCATCATTTGTTCTTATTCACTTAAATTATTATCACTATTACCTATGATTGATCTAAGCCTTGCCTTATTTATTGCTGTTGAAACCTGTCCAGAACCCCCTTACTATCCAATTGCTGCAGCTTGGACCCTGCCCGATGGCAGCATTAAGTCTAGCCTCATTTTGGCAGATGACAACTGGCCTCCCCACTTATGTTATAGCGATCATATTAGCGATGAAACTGTGACTGCATTAGGGCACTCAGTTAAAGATGTGTTATTAGAAATGAACGACGACCTAGATGCAAGCCATGTAGTGGGTCACGCAGATTTTTCACCTACAGAAGGTTTAGAGCATTTAGTAGATGCACTAGATATTGAACTGGCGTTTGAAATATCTACCAGCCAAGAAGATATAAAAGAGCTTCTTGGTAATGATTGGCGAGATGAGTTACAGGATTTAGCCCACGAAACAGGCTTAGATTTATTGCAAGCTGAAGATCAAGTGAGATTGATGCAACTATGCTGGGCCAGACGCAGTGATGTACTCTAGGCTTGCTCTATTAAGCCTCCTTCTGCTGTTAATAAGTGCATGCAGCAGCATCGGTGACAATAAGGGTAAACCACACACACCAGACAACGTGTGTGGCATTTTTGCACAGTTTGAAAGTTGGCAAATAAGTGCCAGTGCTTCTCAACAACAATGGCAAATAGATCAGACTATTAGCATGGCATTTATCAATCATGAGTCTGGCTTTAATGCTACTGCTAGGCCTCCTCGAAAAATGGCATTTGGTATTATTCCAGGTCGCCACCTTTCCACCGCTTATGGCTACCCCCAAGCGATTAACGGCACTTGGACTTTGTATAAACAACTCACCGGTTACAGCAATGCTGAACGCACTAACTTTAACGATGCCATCGACTTTGTAGGCTGGTACAATAGTCGGTCTGTGCGCCTGAATAAAATACATCGAAACGACGCTTACAACCTTTATTTGGCTTATCACGAAGGCAACAGAGGTTTTGCTAAAAAATCCTATTTAGCAAAACCGTGGTTGTTAGGCGTAGCCAAAGATGTTGCAAGTCAAGCTCAGCGTTATCGCAGTCAGCTCAATTTCTGCTCTCCTCAAAGTTAACGGCGGATTAATTCATGATAGTGCCATGGCAAGATATAAACCCAGATACCCTAAACCACCTATTAGAAGAGTTTGCGAGTCGAGATGGTACAGACTATGGCGCCTATGAGACCCGCTTGGCAGACAAAGTAGCTCAGCTAGAAATACAGCTAAAACAAAAGCGAATAGTGGTGGTTTACAGTGAACTCCATGAAACTGTAAATATAGTTCCTGCCGAGCAATTTACTGATTAACTAGAAATTAGACAGTATTAGCCGCCTTTACGAATAAGGTATTGATACTGAGAGTTGGCTTGCGCCTGTTCTATGAGTTCGTGGCCTAGAAACAAGCAGAATTTAGGAATGTCTCTAGTAGTGGATGGGTCTGTAGCTAATACTTTAACTACATCCCCTGCTTTAATGTCTTTAAAAATACTGTGCAACATCATTACCGGTTCTGGACAAAAGAGCCCCGTGGTGTCTAATAATCTGTCGATATTATGGGAGCTTTGCATCATTTGCTATACTCTGTAATAACCAAGATTAAAATTTGGTTATTAACTAGTTATGTTCGTCTAAACTTAAATACTACTGCATTTTACCGTGTATTTAGCCCAATGCTCAATATCTAATACTGATTGTTCAATAGCCTGCATTTGACTGTAGCGGGCGGCTTTAAAAGGCTTAAAGCTATGGTCCATATCATCAAGCCAGCATAAATTGATGTGAGCTGGCAATTTATAACCTAACACTTGATCATAACTACCTAAGGCATCTCGAGCACCCTGAACAATTAATCCAGGCTTATGACTTGTTAACAAATGTTCCACACGCAATGTTTGTGGCTTACCTTGGGGATGAAATGGATAGCCAAGGGCAAACCAGCCCAAAGCATTGGTACGTTCTACTATTAAACTAGCCACACGGCTTCCTAGAGACTTGCCACCTATAATAAGTGGACTTGGCAAGGCTAGTGCATCCAGTAATCCAAGGTACTCATGTTCAAGTTTAGCTACTGCTGGAGGTGGCTGTCGGACTCCTGTCGCCTGGATCTTTTGCATATAACCAAATTCAAATAAATACACAGTGAAGTCTTTCAAGCTCATTACTGCCGCTACGCACTGCATAAATTCATGATTCATACCAATACCAGAACCATGTGCAAAAACCACATTAATGGCACCAGAACCATACTTTTGTACTCTACCAAAACCTGTTTCAATATCTATCATCAAGAACCCTTAGTTGGCACCATTAAATCTTCCAAGATAACACTTCTGTTATGATCCGAGTCGGCAATAATGGCACTTCTGGCAGAGACTGAAGCACATCTAATACCCTGCATTAATACTCAGTAATCATTTCATCTTAATTGAAGTATTATTGCGTATAGCGCAACAAACCCATACTATCATGCTGTAAACGTATACTCAGGCTTTACCGTGTAAATTTACCGCAATACCGCAGGCATAAGCTGGAGTCATTCGGCCGTAAGTAGCGTTATTGGTATGTCCGCAAACTCGCCCATTACTTTAATCAATGCAACGCGGATTAATCCAGAAAAATAGCCAACGAAATAAATAATAACAACTACACAAAGGAACCCTAATGAGCGATACCACACTTGTAAGCGCAGAACAGCTCACTCAAATAGTAGAAAAAGTGGTTGCTAGCCGCGGTTTTGACCAAGCGAATCAAAAAACGGCTGGGCACCGGGCTACCTTTGCATTGCGACATGGCATTGCAAACAGCGATTTATTAGAGACCTCTTTGGCCGGCTTAGACTCCAGCATTAGCGCACCTAAATTATTAGTAGAAAGTAAAGACAGCCTAATATATGACGCCCTTGGCCAACCGGCTTTAGTACAATTCCAAGAAGCCTTTAAACATGCCGTAGACAATGGTATCAAAGAAATCCGTATGCACAAAACAGCCTGTGGCGCTTTTGCAGTGCCTGCCATTGCCCATTATTTAGAACAACATGGCGCTAATGGACAAAGTGTATGCATCTACTTCAATAACTTAGAAGGCGGTATGCGTCGCTTTGACTTAACCTCGCAAGGTCAGCTACGTGGGCTTTTACAACCTAGAGAACGAGATTTAGCTTGGAACGAAGTACGTATCACCATAGGTCCAGCGCCCTCAGACTGCAAAACTGTTGCAGGCACTTCAGACATAGACGCCTACCGCGCTCGCTGCGACGCTAATGGCATAGGTATACGCACCAGCCTGTGGAATCGCATGCAAGAATTAGCAGCAAACCACTAACGGTAAAAGGGCAAGGACATCTTGTCTATTTTAGTTAACCAATGTGAACATTTCTAACCCTACACACCTGACCTGCCTCTTTGCAGCGGCGCCAGAGCGGGTTAATGATTAATACTAATTTAAATCTACGGCATATTTTTTAAGAAGCTCCATAGGCACAATCTCCAAAGCTCTTATATGGGTACTTTGCAGATAGAGTCTTGGCGCCATACCGTTTTTTTCGGCCTCTAACCACCTCCCAGCACATACACACCAACTGTCTCCGGGGTTTAATCCTTTGAAATTAAATGCGGGTACTGGGGTAGTAAGGTCATTGCCTTTAGATTTTGAGTAGTCTAAAAAGTCCTTTGAAGTTTCAATACAGACTGTATGAGAACCAAAGTCGTCTTTACAAGTATTGCACGCTCCATCGCGGTAAAACCCAGTGATTGGATCCACCCCACAAATACCTAATTTTTCACCAAATACATTAACTGAATCATCCATTTGCATTATTCTAGTGCCTTTTTTTATGACCAATAGGAAGCTAACATTCCCCTGGGGGCTCTAGCTCAGAAGCAAACAGCGGGTCATCCGTATTTGCTATACATTAATTACCAACCACGCTGGTATCCAGCTACCCTATGCGTTTAAGTTTCGGGTATTTCATTTAATAGCAGTTGATCCTTCATCAATTGCCCAATAGTAGGCAATAACCCACGGTCAACCTTTGACTCAGATGACCAAAGCTGTGATCGCATTAACGCTTTGGCACAGTGCAAAAACATTTCTTTAATAGTGAGTTCAATGCAAGTTTTTGGAGCATTAGAGTAACTTGAAAAAAAACTTAAGTGATCGGCTACCGTCAAAATACGAGCAACCCCCTTTACCCTAAGTGTTTCATCTACCCCTGGTATTAGGAACAAACAACCAATGTCACCTGTTTCAACGATATTCACTAGGCTATCTAGGCGGTTATTACCTTTTCCGTCAGGAATAAGTAGGCAATTTTTACTCTACACTTTCACAAATCCGGGCTGGCCGCCATGCAAAGAGCAGTCCACAGAACCTGTTGCTGAACAGCTAAAAATAGTAACAAACGGCGAGTGAGCTATAAAGTTGATAGAATGTAACTCTAAAGCCGGCAATTGCTTAGCTTTAGCAGATCCTTTGGGGTGGCTATACACCTCTCTAAGCTGTTCTTCTGAAGTTATATACATAGAAGTCCATGATGTTTAACTGTTTATTTATCAGGGGGGTATTAGACTCTAATACAGGAAGTCCTTCAGCATTGGATTCATTAGAGCGGTAAGTTTAGTAACGCCAGGTCTGCTTCTTCACAAATTCGCTCATCATTTGAACGTTGCACCCGTTTAAAATTGTGCAGCTGGGTATCCATTAGGTGCGAGGGCACTACATTCTGTAGTGACTTAGCCATACTTTCTACTCGGCCTGGATAGTTTTTTTCCCAATCTTGCAACATGGCTTTAATGTGTTGGCGTTGGAGATTATCCTGAGAGCCACATAGGTTGCACGGAATAATAGGGTATTGCTTAAGTTGGGCATACTCGGCTATGTCTTGTTCACGAGCATAAGCCATAGGGCGGATGACCGTATTTATGCCATCGTCACTGAGTAAACGGGCGGGCATAGCTTTAAGCTTGCCTCCGTGGAACATGTTTAAAAATAAGGTTTCTAGTATGTCGTCGCGGTGGTGACCTAAGGCTATTTTAGTAATGCCACGTTCTTGAGCAAACCGATACAAAGTACCGCGGCGCATGCGTGAGCATAAACCACAGGTGGTTTTTCCTTCTTCAATCACGGCTTTCACTACACTATAGGTATCGTGCTCGATAACGTGAAAGTCTACTCCCACTTCAGCGAGGTACTTAGGCAATATATGTTCTGGAAAATCAGGTTGTTTTTGGTCTAAATTAACCGCCAGTATGTCAAAGTCTATGGGCGCACTGTGTTGCAATTGCATTAATATGTCGAGCATGGCATAAGAGTCTTTACCACCAGACACGCACACCATTACCTTGTCGCCCTGTTCTATCATGGCGTAATCGTCGATGGCGCGGCCTACATCACGGCGCAAACGCTTTTGTAATTTCTTTTGCCGTTTCGTGGCATCTTGCCCATTAAGTTCTAGTCGGCTCACAAGCTTTACCACATTAAATCATCTGGAATAACAAAATCTGCGTAAGGGTCGTCTTCATCTGCAACGTCATCTGCTGCAGACTCGGCACGAATAATCAAAGTGTCTGGCGCACGCTCTTCAATTCGGACAGCCACAGTTGCCGGTACCACACAGTAATGCTCATCTAAGCCAACAATTACTAACGAACCTCTACTTAGAGCAGCTTGTTGCATTGCGTTGACGTAGAGTTTTTTAATGGCTTTGCCATCAACAAAATTATAGGTGACTTCACCGCCTGTTAGGTCTAACCGGCAGCGTTCTAACATTTGCTTCACTTGAGCAACCACTGCGCGGTCTTGATGTTCAGCGTCACGCTGCGCATTAAGCTGCTTAGACCGAGCTGCTTGTGCTTGTTTTTCACCCAGCGCACGTTGCGCAGCAGTTTCACCCATATCTACACCCTTACGCACATCACGGGTTTGCTTCTTTTTAGCCTTAGTGGCTTGCTTAGATTGCTTTTCGTTGGCTAAACCGGCCTTCAGCAACTGATCTTGTAAACTGGCCATTAATGGCTTCCTTTAAAGTAATAGGATAAGGCTTTTCGGCCAATTAATAATGGTACCATAGCTGGCTAGGCGTGTTGTTGAATTAAAGCTAAAAAGTCATCCCCGTAGCGGTCTAGTTTCTTTTCACCCACACCGTGCACATGGCTCATTTCCAAAAGTGACTGAGGTTTTGCATGGAGCATTTCTAATAAGGAAGAATCGCTAAAAATTACGTAAGGAGGCACTTTCTGATCTTGGGCTAACGCCATGCGTAATTCCCTGAGCAACTGCCATAAATCCATATCAGCATCGGCTATTTGAAGCCTTGCTTTAGCTGCTGTTGGTGCCTTAATAGACACCTTACGATCCAGCCGCAACTGCAGCTCTGCCTCACCTTTAAGTAACGGCCTGCAAGGGGGTAATAACCGCAGGC
>Ga0209712_10000156_pt1 | contig 59979 bp, 45 predicted proteins | sample ArcOceMetagenome_FD_187443 | JGI IMG/M metagenome (GOLD analysis project Ga0209712, IMG submission 187443) | Marine eukaryotic phytoplankton communities from Arctic Ocean - Arctic Ocean - Greenland ARC118M Metagenome (SPAdes) (version 2) | ecosystem: Environmental > Aquatic > Marine > Oceanic...
AAGTAACGACTCGGAGAGTCGTTTTACGAAAAAAGCCATTTCCTTGAAAAAGGAAATGGCTTTTTATAAAAGTATTTTCTGAAAAATCTATTCAGCAGGAAGTGCTTCTAAGATGTTTTCATCAACTAAAATTCTTCCGCAATGTTCGCAAGCGATAATTTTTTTACGTCCTCCAATTTCTAATTGAACTTGTGGTGGAACTTGATTAAAACATCCTCCGCAAGAATCTCTTTGAACAGTTGCAACTGCTACACCATTTCGGTAAGCACCTCTTAATTTATTATAAGATTTCATCAACCGCTCTTCAATTCCTTTTTGAGCTTTAACTGATTGCTTTTTCAATTTCTCTTCTTCCTTCTCTGTCTTAGCAATAATTTTTTCTAACTCAACTTTTTTGTCTGTAAGAGCACCTTGCTTAGATTTCAACCGAACCTCTGTGTTTTTGAGTGTCTCTTTTTTAGTAGTATACTGAGCACCACCTTCTCGACTTCTCTTTTCAGATAATTGAATTTCTAACCGTTGCATTTCTAACTCTTTAGAAAGTGCATCATATTCTCGGTTATTTTTTACATTATCCATTTGCTTTTCGTACTTCGCAATCAATGCTTCTGCTTCCTTGATATTTGTTTTATGCTTAGCAAGATCCGCTTCCATCCCTTCGATGTTAGTTTGAAGTCGTCCTTTTCGAGTTTCCAAACCTGCGATTTCATCTTCTAAGTCACTAACTTCCATTGGAAGTTCACCTTTAAGTATTGAAATTTCATCAATCTCGGAATCGATTAATTGAAGGTCATATAATTGCTTAAGTTTTTCAGCTACTGACAATTCGGTTAAAGCCATATTTTTGAAATTTTTTTAGTAAGACAACTTTCTAAAGCTGTTAAAAAAAATAAAGTATCGTGGTTTTGTGAGTCGAATTTGGAAATTCGACCTACATATAATTCACAGGATTTGTATTGATTTCTGTGAAATAGGCGGCAAAGTTACTAAATTTTTCTGTTATTATATCATATAATAATTCAATTGTATATTGCTCACTTTCGTAATGTCCAATATCGGCAATTATAATTTTTTCATCCGCATCAAAAAACTCATGATATTTGTAATCAGAGGTGATAAAAATATCTGCTCCTTGTCGAATGGCATTGTTTAAAAGGAAGCCACCGGAGCCTCCACAAACTGCTACTTTAGAAATTTTCTTTTTGCGAAGCTTAGTATATCTAACACAACCCGCCTTCATCTGTTTTTTGACTTTTTGTAAAAATTCCTTTTCACTCATCGGTTCTTTCAAATATCCAATTATCCCAGAACCTACTTCGGTATTTTTATTTTCAATCGAAATTATATCATAAGGCACATCAAAATGAGGGTGACTATCTTGTAATGCTTTGATGATGGTATTTTGTTTTACGGAAGGAAAAGTGAATTCCAATTTGACTTGTGCTCCATCATCTTGATTTTGAGTTCCCACTCCGATGGTGGAATAACTTAATTTTTTAAGTTTAGGAATATCTCCTGCGCCTGCGGCAAAAAGTGCTGCTCGAATTTTTTCAGAATATCCTGTTGGGACGAATGTGAAAATCTTTTTGAGTCCAGCTTTAGGGGCTAAAATCTGAGTGTTGATTAGACCTAACTTTTGGGCGATTTTTTCATTCACTCCTTTACTATAAACATTATCCAAGTTAGTATGAATCGCATAGATAGCCACATCGTTTTTGATGGCTTTCATCACCACTCGCTCGACATAATGTTTTCCATTAAATCTTTTGAGTCCTCGAAAAACAATCGGATGATGTGCTACAACTACGTTACATTTTTTCTCAATTGCTTCATCAATAATTGCTTCGGTAGAATCCAAACAAACTAGCACACCGGTGATTTCAGTATCTGAATTTCCAACAATTAAACCTGAATTGTCATAAGATTCTTGGTATGCGGAAGGAGCAATCGTTTCTAAAAATGAAGTCAGTTCTTTTATTTTCATAATTGTTTTTTTTAGATCGCTTCGCTGTCAGACGACGATAACTGTTTCGTTCTTGATATTAAATAGCATCGTAATCGTAATTCAGATCGTAATCGTCAGTCTGACAGTAAGCGCAGTGCACGATCTGTTTTCTGCCAGCGCAGCGGTCTAATTAAGTATTTTTTAATCGTTTTTTCAAAGCAAATAATTCATCTCGATATTGGGCTGCGGTGATGAAATCTAAATCTTTGGCCGCTTTTTTCATTTTAGCTTCTGTCTCCGCAACCATGCGTTCGATCTGATCGCGAGTCATGTAGCCGATAACTGGATCGGCTGCGAGACTTGGTTCAGAAGGTTCGAAGTACGCTTTTGTTTTTGGACTTCGAATATCTAAAATAGAACTTGAATTTAAAATTTCTTCGCGAGTTTTGGAAACAGTAGTTGGCGTGATTCCATGTTTTTTGTTGTAATCCATTTGGATGACTCGACGTCGATCGGTTTCATCAATAGTTCGACGCATCGAATCAGTAACTTTGTCGGCATAAAAAATAACTAAGCCATTTGAATTTCTCGCAGCACGTCCTGCCGTCTGAGTAAGCGAACGATCATTTCTCAAAAAACCTTCTTTGTCTGCATCCAAAATTGCCACCAATGAAACCTCTGGCAAATCCAATCCTTCTCTCAACAGATTCACTCCAATCAATACATCAAATTCACCCAAACGCAAATCTCTCAAAATTTCGACTCGATCCATCGTGTCCACTTCGGAGTGAATGTATCGACACTTGACATCCATTTTCTCCATATATTTTTGGAGCTCTTCGGACATCCGTTTGGTGAGCGTCGTAATTAAAACTCGTTCGTCTTGAGCAATACGCTGATCGACTTCTTCGAGCAAATCATCTATTTGATTTAAACTTGGTCGCACCTCAATTGGAGGATCAAGTAGTCCCGTTGGTCGCACGATTTGTTCTACGAAATCACCTTCCGTTTGTTCTAATTCGTAATTCGCTGGAGTAGCACTTACGTAAATCATTTGATTGGTCAACGCTTCAAATTCGGTAAAATTCAACGGTCGATTATCCATCGCAGAGGGTAATCGAAAACCATAACTCACTAAGTTCGTTTTCCTTGCTCGGTCACCTCCCCACATGCCTCGCACTTGCGGAATTGTCACATGACTTTCATCCACCATCATCAAAAAATCATCAGGAAAATAATCCAACAAACAGAATGGTCGAGTCCCTGGACGTCTTCCATCAAAGAAGCGAGAGTAATTTTCCACGCCGCTGCAATAGCCTAATTCTTTAATCATTTCGAGGTCAAAGTTAGTTCGCTCTTTGATGCGTTGCGCTTCGATGTATTTTTTTTCGTCGGTAAAATATTTTTCTTGTGCCACCATTTCATCTTGAATACTTCGAACGATTTCGTTCATTCTATCTTTAGGTGGAACATATAAAGTGGCTGGGAAAATCGCAGCTTCTTCTACTTCTTTGATTCGTTTTCCACTTTCTATTTCGAGTTCTTCGATGGTCTCAATTTCGTCGCCAAAGAAAGTTACTCGTAACCCATGATCGGCATATGGTAAATTAATATCAACAGTATCTCCTCGAACTCTAAAAGTTGCTCGCGCAAAAACGAGTTCCGTTCGAGAGTATAAACAATTCACTAATTTTAATAAAAAGCTATTTCGAGTAATCGTTTGACCTCGGTGGATTCGTACAATGCTTTGTTGAAAATCTTCTGGATTTCCCATACCATAAATGCACGAAACTGAAGCAACGATAATAACATCTCGACGTCCTGAGAGCAAAGATGAAGTGGCTCGTAATCTTAATTTATCGACCTCCTCGTTGATTTGTAAATCTTTTTCGATAAAAGTATTGGTGACTGCGAGGTAAGCTTCCGGCTGATAATAATCATAATAGGAAACAAAATATTCCACCGCATTGTCTGGGAAGAATTCTTTAAACTCACCATATAATTGCGCCGTCAATGTTTTGTTATGAGTCAAAATCAAAGTTGGTCGATTGAGTTTGTTGATGACATTGGCCATCGTAAAAGTTTTTCCAGAACCAGTTACTCCGAGTAGGACTTGGGATTTTTCACCAGCATTGATTCCATTAATGAGCTGCTCAATCGCTTGAGGTTGATCGCCTGTTGGCTCGAAAGGAGATTCTAATTTAAACGCCATGCTTTTTTTAGTGATGAGTTATAAGTGATGAACGATGAGTTTTTAAACCATCCTACTGGTTTATTTTAACTAGTGCGTTTTCCATTTTTTTGATAAAAATGTTTGGGTCTTTTATGTAACCCCAAGGCTCGCTGATTTGTTCGCCATTGGAGTTCAAAATTACGAAAAGCGGTTGAGAATTATGATTAAACATCGAAATTTGTAGTTGAGTGTTTTTGTGCCCGTAGGTTCTGATATGTTTTTTTTTGTCATTAAAATCTATCCATTCTTGTTCTTCCTTTGGTAGTTCTTTTGGATTATCAACATAGACTTGAATGAGTAGAAAGTCTTCTCGAAGAAATTTTTGTACTGTTCGATTTAACAATACTTTATCTTCAAATTTATGGGTAGATGATCCATACCATGTGAAGTGTATAAGAGTCAAACAGTCATTCTCTTTCGCGCAAGCCAGTCCTTTCTCATAATCCCTATAAACATTTATTATGGAAGGAGAAAAATAGCCAACATCGAATGCGTATGTATCTTTTTTATCGCAAAGGAAAATTTTATCATCTATCGACTCACAACTTTGTAACAACGTAATTACAAATAGAAAGAAAAGGATTCTAGTGTTCACTTTTTAAGTTTATGTTGAGTTGTGTTCAAGTACTTCCGAAGTTCCCGTTTCGGAAAATTTGGTCTCCGAAGCGGGAGCTTCGGAGTTACTCTACTTCAATTTTATATTTCCCCAATAAACCAATCACCCCACTCATCGAAAATTTCGCTCCCCGAATTCGATTCCCATCTGGATCAATCGAATAATTAAAAGCAGATCTAAAATCTACTTTTCCCAAAATGGAATTATCAAAAATCGCTCGACTTAAATCACAGTCATCAAAACTCGATCCCGTCAAATCTGTTGCTGAAAAATCCGCTTCCCGCAAAGAGCAATCTTTAAAAATGGTCGCTTTTATTTTGAGGTTGAAAAAGGAGGCTAGGTTGAGTTGGCAATTTTCAAATTGGAAAACTAAAAAAGATTCCTTGCAATCGTTAAAATTAAATCCTAATAACTTACAATTGATAAAATGGACATCTCGGAAGGCCGTATTTTTGGAAGTGATGAGACTGAAATCGCAGTTTTCAAATTTGCATTCTACGAAGGTGATATTGGAGATATTGGATTTGGTGAAATCGCAATTTAGGAAAATACAGTTGTCGTATTCCCCTTTGGATAAATGATTTTTAGTATAATTTATTTCTTGGAAATGTTCCTCTTCGATGGAGACTTCTTTCATTTTGAGAATGGTTTTTATGTAGAGACAAGGCTTGCCTTGTCTCTACATAAATCTTAGTTAGGATGCAACAGGAACAGGTTGCTTCACGTGATACATATCTATGAAACCTTTATTCTTCGCTTCGATTTTTCCACGATGTTCGCAGTCAAAATTGTACCTCACTTGTCGGTAAGTTTCTTCAGAAATATTCACTTTTCCAACACCTGCATTGGCTTCCATTCGCGCAGCAATATTTACTGTATCTCCCCAAATATCGTAGGCGAACTTTTTAACTCCTACGACTCCTGCAACGACAGGTCCAGTATGTATTCCGATTCGAGCTTCAAAAAATGGTAAGCCTTTCACCATTCTTTCTTTTTTATAATCTTCTAAAAAATCTTGCATTTCCAAGCCGGCTTTGATGATGTTGACTGGCATGGTTCGTTTTCTCGTCAAACCACTTGCACACATATAAGCATCTCCAATTGTTTTAATTTTTTCCACTCCATATTGTGAAATAATAAAATCAAAACCTCTAAAGCAATAATCCAATTCGCGTACTAATTGCTCAGGAGTTAACCTTTCTGAAACCTTGGTGAAATCTTTAAAATCGGTAAAAAGGACCGTTACATTTTCATATTTCTGAGCAGATGCTTTTCCGTTTTCTTTCAACTCATTGGCAATCTGTTCCGGTAAAATATTCAACAATAATTCATCAGACCGTTTTCGTTCTTCATCAATTTGTCGATTGATTTCTTGCAATGAATTTTTCGCTTTTTTGTTAACTCTAAATCGATTGTAGAATAGCGTTGCCAAGAACAAAATAAACATCGTCGCCATCGCCAAAGCATAGAGGAAATTTTTGTTTTGCTCCGCTTCTAGTTCAGCTGCCACTCGATCTTTTTCACTTTGTTTTACTTTTTTATTAAGGGAGGAGTTTTCTTTATCTGTTACTTCTTTACTTCTTTCTACTGCTCTTTTTGCTCGAACTAAATTTTCTAGTTCTGCTTCTTTTTCATCTAACTCTAACAAAATATCCTCTGTAGATCTCTCTCCCGGAACTGCTGCTGCTTCCTTTGCTTCTTTCGCTAATTCTGCTTTTACCTGTGCAATACTTTTTTTCTTGCTGGTCAAACTTTTCAATTTTCTCGAAAGACTTTCATTCTTATCTTTTAAGTTTTCCATATCATGCTTCATATTTCGAATGAGTTCGAGATAATCTTTATTGATCTTATTTGGATCAACTGGTTTTTGACCAGAAGATGGAAAAGCAAAAATTAAAAACACGATAAGTGTGAATAGATATTTCATTATTTCTGATGATTAGGTTTGAATCAAGTGTCGAGTGATAAACGATGAGGTGAGTACCACTAACTTGATTTACGTTAGGATTTTTTTAAAAGTTAAAAAACGCAATAGCTATTTCTTACAAAAATAATAAGTTCCAAAATTTAGAAGGTGAACATTCCTTTCTACAAATTGGAGGTGATCAATAAATAAATCAGTAGATTTTATTTTAAATCTTTCGCCCAAATATTCATTAGTCAAACAACCTTTGTAAGTATAAACACCATGTCTAATTCCATGGTCATTATGGATTAAATTTTCAATACTTCCTGACTGGCCTGCTTTTAATAAAATTGGAGTTAAAATATTACTCACCGCAATCGAAGCAGTTCGAGCTACTCGCGAAGCAATATTTGGAACGCAATAATGAATCACACCATATTTTGTAAATGTTGGTTTTTCATGAGTCGTCACTTCTGAAGTGGCAAAACATCCTCCTTGATCGATACTTACATCAATGATGACAGAGCCAGGTTTCATTTTGGAAACGATCTCCTCACTTACCACAATTGGCGTTCTTCCATGATTGGAATGAATGGCTCCAATCGTAACATCTGCAGTTAATAATTCTTTTTCCAACTGGTGAGGACTCAAGGAAGAAGTATGTAATTGACGACCAACACGATTTTTTAATTGCATCAATTTATAAATATTATTATCTAAAATTCGGATATCCGCACCTAATCCCATGGCAGCTCGAGTGGCAAATTCAGCGACCACACCTGATCCTAATATTACGACTTTCGCAGAAGGAACCCCTGAGATTCCGCCAAGCAAAACTCCCTTTCCTCCTTGGGAATTAGTGAGTAATTCGGCAGCAGTTAAAATAGAACTCATTCCCGCCATTTCACTCATAATTCGAACTACTGGAAATGTTCCGTTTTCATCTTTGATGTATTCCATCGCCAAGGCCGTGACGCGTTTAGCTTTTAATTTTAGAATAAATTCAGGCGAAATAATGGGTAACTGAAGGGGTGAAAAGAGAATCTGTCCAGGGCGTAAGAAATCCATTTCTCGCAAAGTAGGCGGAGCCACTTTGATCAAAATATTTGCTTTATAAACCTGCTCTTGACTGAAGCCAATATCTGCTCCTGCTTCCGAAAAATCATGGTCCGTATAATTCGCTTTTTCTCCTGCATTCGTTTCCACGATTACTCGGTGTCCATATGCAATTAACGAGGCAACTGCCGCTGGAGTCAAGGCCACTCGACTCTCTTGCAAGGTCGTTTCTTTCGGAATACCAATAAAAAGTTTGTTAGGTTTTCGTTGCAATTGCAATATCTCGGTTTGAGTTTCAAACTGCCCTTCGGTAAATATTTTCGGAATAGGAATACTCTTCTTCTTGTCGCTCACTTTTTATAATTTTGAATTTTAATTTTGCTTATTTGGTCATGCCTGCCGAGATTAAAAAATCACTACTTCCATTTTTTAAAAAGAGAAGAGAGGTTTTAAACCTCAGAATTCATCTAGAATCTTTTATTTTTTTTCTAAAGTAAAGGTTCGCCGAGAGTCTTCAAAGATTTTAATATAAATCTTTACGAGGTCGTCAGGTAACCAATGTTCAATGATTTCAGCCCATTCAATGAAGCAATAGTAATCGTCATAAAGATAGTCTTCAATTCCGATATCAAGCGCTTCTTGCTCATTTTTTAATCGGTACAAGTCGACATGGTGAACATATTGCTCTTGTTGCAAAGATCTATCGTGATAAGTATATTCATTGACGAGGGAAAAAGTAGGGCTAACTACCGCTTCTTTTACTCCTAAATGCTTACAAATGTTTTGGATAAGAGTGGTTTTTCCTGCGCCAATTTCGCCATAAAACATTATCTTTTTTCTTCCTTCAGCAAAGTTTAACAATGCTTTTACAACTTTATCTAGCTCGTCAATTGATTGAATGGTGATTTCCATTTTAATAATTATAGTTCGTTCTTTTATGAAAAATAAATTGATTTCGGGTTTGGAAAGATGGCTTATTTTGGAAAAAAAGAAAGACCTCGGTTTAATTGCTCTTTAAAAGAGTTGCCGACATCGACTCTCTGTCCAGTTTCCATTTCGACAAATGCATCCAGTTTTTTGATGTATTTTTTGATGTAAACTAAGTTAATTATATTGGATTTATGAATACGTAAAAGAGTTGTTTTTAAAAATCTTTTTTCGCACTCTTTCATATTTAAAGTAGTCAAAACATTTCGATCATTTTTCAAAAAAATATGAGTATTTCGACCTTCTGATTTTAGATAAATAATTTCATTGATGGTCAAATATATTATTCCATTTTTAGTCGGTAAACCTATTTTTCGATCAGGATCAATGACTGGAGATTGTGCCGAATTATCATCGCTGTGCTGCGTCTTTTTTTCGACATTTTTAACCACTTTATTCACCGCATGAATTAATTCATCAATGTCAATTGGTTTGAGTAAATAACCTGTTGCATTAACATGAAATGCGTCGATAGCATAATGCTCATGTGCAGTTGTGAAGATAATTTGAAAATCAATTTTGTCAAAATATTCAATTAACTTGAAGCCCGAATAATTAGGCATTTGAATATCCAAAAATACGAGATCGGGGTTACTTTTTTGAATAGCTTTTACACCTGAAAGTACATCTTCAGCCATATCGACTACGGTTACTTTAGGGCAATATTCTTTTAATAATAACTTTAAAGTATTTCGATTTCTAGCCTCATCATCCACAATAATTGCTCTTAGCATTAGATACTTTTATTTTGAAAAATATAAATATTGACTTTCGTTCCTGCTGAAGATCCATCTTTATTTTTTAGATCCTCAATTTCCAAACTCAATTTACTGGTATCTGCAGAGTTTAACAAATCAATTCTATCTTGCGTCAAACTCATTGCTTTTGATTGATAAACTCGACCATTTTGTTCATTGATTTTCATGGAGGCAGTTCTGCCCACTCCATTATCTTCGATTTCGCAAAATAAATGATTTTTTTCCCATCCATCAAATGGGCAATTTTTGGAAAAGCGGAGCGTCAATTTTTTTTTGCCATTTCGATGCATCAATCCATGCTTAAGGGCATTTTCAACATAAGGTTGAAGCAGCATAGAGGGAATTAAAATATTATTCACATTGATCGAAGGGTCGATGTCAAAATTATATTCAAAATCATCATCTATTCGCAATGATTCCAGACTTAAATACAACTCTAAATATTCGATTTCTTTTTTGAGGGTAATTTTATCCTTGTCGGATGCATCCAAAATATTTCGCATCAATTTGGAAAACTTGGAAAGATAACGATTGGCTGATCTTTTGTCTTCTTGAATGATAAAGTCTTGAATAGAATTGAGGGCATTAAAAATAAAATGAGGATTCATTTGTGCTCTTAAGGCAGTTAATTGAGATGTTTTTAAATTTTGCTGGATTTTATTTCTTTTTTTGATTTGATTAAATACAAAATGTAATGATTTTGCGCCAGCCAAAAATGAAACGAAGGCAACCAAACCGAAAAACCACCAAGTTTGCCAATAAGCTTTTTTTACAAAAAATGAAATTTTCTTTATTTCAGACCAATCAGAATTAAGTGATTTAGCTCGAACTAAAAAGTCATAATCTCCAAAAGGTAAAGCTGGAAAAGAAACTACATTCGTACTAGATGAAACCCATTCGGTATTGATTGGACTCATTTTATATTCATACTGAACTGCTCTAGCATTCTTAAAAGTTGTTCCGATAAAATTGATTTTAATATCGTTTTTGTCATGAGGGATTTCGTATTGAGGCAGAATCAGGGTGTCTTGATTTTTAATTTGAATACCAGAGAAAGAAAGGCGGGGAGGTTTGGAATAGATCTTAATTTTTTTTTCAAAAATAGCAAGTCCTTTGGATGTCGCCGCGTAAATTTTCCCTTTTTTGGCATGTAAAAATTTTACTTCATTGGATGGAAGTCCATCATCTTTTCTAATGATTTCGATATCAAAACTTTGTGTATTGATTTTACTGATCCCATTATTTGTGGCCACCCATGCGAGTTGGTCATCTAATAAAATTCGATGGCAACTATTACTAGATAGTCCATTTTGAAAATTAAAGTGTTGGACTATTTTTCCATCTTTATATAAAAAAATTCCATTGGATTGAGTGGCAATCCAAAGTACTCCATCTTTATCTATCTGTAAATCTCGAATATCTCGATAAAGTTCAGGGATAGGAACTTTTTCGCAATCTAAATTTTTACAAGAAAACAGTCCCTCAATCGTTCCTAGCCATACTTGATCATCTTTCCCAAAGCAAATCGAGTAGGTTCTTTTGGGCAATACTTTTATGTTTTTTTCTTCTTTTTTGTAGATGGAGGTACTCGCAAATGAACCTAACCAAATGTTATGATCAACATCAATTGCGCAAGTTTTAAAGCCTTTGGAATCGGTTAAGTAGGTAATTTCAAAGGATTCACTATTGATTTTAAAAATACCAAAATTGGCAACGACATATAATTCATTTTTAATTGAATCATATTTTATGTCATAAATTTCTTCATTGCTTAGCGATATTTTTTCGACATAAGTCGAATTTAAATCGTCATCTAAAACGACCATTCCGTTGTTATTGTAGCCTACAATTATTTCATTTTCTGAAAGAGAATGAACAACAGATGCTCGATCGCCATATTTTTCATTTTTATAAACTAAAACCTCGTTAGATGATAATTTGAAAATTCCTTCTTGTTGGGTAGTAATCCAAATATTATTTTCATGATCTTGAAAAACACTTTGTGTTGAATATCCTTTTAATAGATGAAAAAATTTAGTTGATCCATCCTGCTGTTTTTTTAAATAGATAATTCCATCACGAGTTGCGATCCATAGGCTTTGATCAGCATCAAAAAATATGTTGTTGATGCCAGCATCTAAAAAATGATTTATTTGAGAAAAAATAGGATGCAAAATATGGTCATTTTTAGCAAAAGAATAAATTCTGTTGCTAATAGAAAGTAAAATAGAATCACCATTATTAGCTGCATATAAAGGAAATTCTGTTGTGGGAATTTCCCATTGGAATGGATGAAAAGAATGTTTATAATTATTAAAATGATCTACCCCGTAGCGGCTAACGAGAATAGTGTGATCCCGGTCTAGGTGCAAAATATATTTTATACCGGCCATGGTTTTTTCTTTAAATTGATGTAGAGGAGGCATACTATTCAAAGAATCGGGTTCATCTATGACGCTAATACTTGTTCGGTGTAAAAACCAATAATTTTGATTCAAATCCTCAAAAATATTAATGATAGGGTAATTAGGAAGTAGCCTTTCAAATCGGCGAATATTTGCACTTTCTAAGTCGAGGTAGGAAACTTGTAATGCTAAGTCGATCATCCAAAGTCGATCTTTGGAGTCATAAAAAATTTTGATCACTTCACCTTGTAGATTTTCATCTTTTAAAGGATGAAAATCGAGTCCATCAAACTTACAAACGCCTCCGTCAGTAGCAATCCAAAGCATCTGATTTTTATCTTGAACGATGTTGTAAGCTGTTGATCCGGTGAGTCCATCTTCCGTTGTATATTGTTGGATGGAAAAGGTCTGAGCAGAGCTATTGGAATGCGCTCCAAGAACTAAAAAAGATAGAATAAAAAAGACCTTTTTGCAGAATGACATTTTATTAAAAATGAGTGTCAACAAATGTAATTTTTTTTCAGGTCAACCTGATATTTTTTAAGAAAAAAATACTTTTGATTTCGTCATTTTTTTGCGTACGTTATTTTGGAAATCACTTTTAAAAATCAACTATTTTTCGTATTTTTGCAGCTATGAATACAGAAGAAAATAAAGATCATTTGGAGCCCCAAAAAGGCAATTATGATGCGGAGAATATTACCGCCTTAGAAGGATTAGAAGCAGTAAGGAAAAGACCTGGGATGTACATCGGAAGTACTGATACCAAAGGACTTCATCACTTAGTGTGGGAGGTTATTGATAATTCGATTGATGAACATTTGGCAGGGCATTGTTCTCATATTCATACGATCGTTCATACTGATAATTCTATTACGGTAAAAGACAACGGAAGAGGGATTCCAACGGGTATACACAAAAAGTTGCAAAAGTCAGCTTTGGAGGTCGTAATGACCGTTTTGCATGCCGGTGGAAAGTTCGATAAAGACACTTATAAAGTATCAGGTGGATTGCACGGTGTAGGGGTTTCTTGTGTGAATGCATTGTCTTCCTATTTGAGAGTTGAAGTGCATCGAGAAGGGCAGGTTTTTGAGCAAGAATATAAACGTGGAAAACCTCAAGCAGATGTAAAAGTTATTGGTAAAACAGATGTAACTGGAACCCATGTCACTTTTCAACCTGACTTTGAAGAGATCTTCGAAGAAGGCAATTATAAATATGAAACTTTAGCAGGTAGAATTCGAGAATTGTCCTTTTTGAATAAAGGATTGGTCTTGACTTTGACTGACGAGAGATTGAAAGAAGAGGATGGTAGTTTCAAAACAGAAACTTTTCATTCTGAAGGTGGATTGCAAGAGTTTGTAATTTACCTGGATGCGAATCGTCAGAAGTTAATTGAACAGCCAATTTACGTTACTGGAAAAGAAGATAATGTAGATATCGAAGTTGCGATGACTTACAATACTTCTTACTCAGAATCTATTCATTCTTACGTAAATAATATTAATACAAGAGATGGTGGAACACACGTAAGTGGATTCCGAAGAGCGGTCAATCGAGTATTTAAACAATACGGAGATGATAATGGTTTTTTCAAAAAAATAAAATTCGCGATTGCTGGGGAAGATTTTAGAGAAGGATTAACCGCCATCGTTTCGGTCAAAGTTCCTGAGCCACAGTTCAAAGGACAGACTAAAGGAGAGCTAGGTAACTCGGAAGTGAATGGAATTGTTTCCCGATTGGTTGGAGATATTTTGAAGAGCTACTTGGAAGAAAATCCAAAGCAAGCTAAAAGAATCATGGATAAAGTGATCCTTGCAGCAACAGCTAGAAATGCGGCTCGGAAGGCAAGGGAGATGGTTCAGCGAAAGAATGTTTTGACGGGAAGTGGATTGCCAGGGAAGTTGTCTGATTGTTCTTCTAAAGATCCTGCAGAAAGTGAGTTGTTTTTGGTAGAGGGAGATTCGGCAGGTGGAACTGCGAAGCAAGGTCGAGATAGAAAATTCCAAGCAATACTTCCTTTGCGAGGTAAGATATTGAATGTTGAGAAAGCAATGGAATATCGAATCTACGAAAATGAGGAGATCAAAAATATGTTTACCGCTTTGGGTGTTTCAATTGAGGAAAAGGATGGAGAGAAAATTTTGAACATCGAAAAACTAAGATACCACAAGATAGTCATCATGTGTGATGCCGACGTGGATGGTAGTCATATCGTTACTTTGATTTTAACTTTCTTTTTTAGATATATGCGTCCGTTGGTGGATCAAGGATATATTTATATTGCTGCACCGCCACTTTATATGGTGAAAAAAGGAAAGCAATTTAGATACTGTTGGAATGAGGAAGAGCGTCAGGAAGCGATTGAGAATTACTCAAAAGGAGAAGGTGATAACTCTGTAAAGATTCAACGATATAAAGGTTTGGGAGAGATGAATGATGTACAACTTTGGGAAACTACGATGGATCCTGAAGGGCGGACATTGCGTCAAGTTCAAGTGGAAGATGCGGTAGAAGCTGATCGAGTATTTTCGATGTTGATGGGAGATGAGGTTCCGCCTCGTCGAGCATTTATTGAGGCGAATGCGAAATATGCGAAAATTGATATTTAGAAATTAATTTTTCAAAAGTATATACCTAGCGGTGTTAGCGTTCGAACGTTAACACCGCTTTTTTTTTGAATATCGAACACCCCAGGAATGTCCAATAATGAAGTTTGATGATATTTCTCAAGAAGGGACACAAACAATATCGTCAAACTTGGAAATTGGATATTCCTTGTTGGGTGTTCGATATTCATTTCACCTTCCGACCTTTCCAAGTATATTCCTTTACCACATTTCCTAACAATCCAATTACAAAAATATAAATGATGTGAAAAATCTGTGCAGGGAAAAATATTTTCATCAAATCCTTTCGTTGAAAAAAAGTAGCTAAGTGATTGAGATAGAAAAAATCAACTACTGTTTTGATGGTAAGTTGAGTTAAAAATACCCAGCCGATTTTTTCCCAAAAGAAAGGAAGCAAGCAGAAATTAAATACAATGCTCACACAAAAGAAAAAAACTAAAGCTAAAATAAAGAGGATTTGAAGCTCTTGATAATTTCCAGATTTGGAAGCCCAACGAATTCTTTGGTGAGCAAAAGATTTTAAATCAGGTGTTCCTTTGGTTAAAACAGTTGCGTTTTTATTTTTGAGAAAACCAATTTGGGTAGGGAAGTGCTTCGCCATTTTTTGCAACAAAAGCATATCATCCCCCGAAGCAATTTTATCAATTCCGTTAAAACCATCGACTGCGTAAAATGCTTTTTTCTCATAAGCCAGATTTGCCCCATTGCACATATTCATAAACCGTCCATGAATTCCAGCTCCTGTTACTCCCATCATTCCTAAAAAATCTAGCGACTGAAATTTTTCAAATAAAGAATTTTCCTCATGAAAATTAACAGGTGCTGCGATGAACTTATAGTTCTCTTTTTCATAAAAAGAAACTAGATAATTGAGCCAACTTGGAGGAACAATACAATCTGCATCCGTAGAAACTATTAATTCACCGTTGGATTTTTCAATCCCAATTTCAATGGCTTTCTTTTTAAAAGATTGGAGTTTACTTCTATTTTTTACAAAATCTTTTAAAAATAAAACTTGAACATTGGAGACTTGAAATTGCTGAACGAGCGCTGCTGTGTCATCTTCAGAATGATCGTCGATGACCAAGATTTCAAAAAGCTGCGAAGGATATTTTTGATCTAAAATAGATTGAATGCACGCTTGAATATTGGCAGATTCATTTCGAGCAGGAATGAGAATGGTGACTTTTGTTTGAGGAGAAAAGTTAGTTGGGATTTCCCAAACTGGAATTGATTTCCAATTTAGATAATATCGAAGCATGATTAAAATATACGTCAAACTTAGAAAAAGAGAAATGTAAATGTAGTATTGCAAAATATTTATTTATGGAAGTACAATTGGTCCGATGATTCTCATCCAAAATATAAAGCCCGAAATTCCTCCAATTAATCCACTCAAGATAAAAGTAAATCGTTTTTGAATTGGAACTATTTTAAAAATAATATAGCATGAAATTATTAAACCGAGTAATCCAAAACTGATGGGAATAAGTCCTTCTGGTAAATTTAAAAATTTTGAAATATGTGCCTCGTCTCCTCCAAAATATTTTCCATTTTGGAAATAAATTCCACTTCCAATTGATATCACTAAATTAGAAACTTCTCGCAGCCAAAAGAGGGAGAGAAAAATTGCCATCCAATCGAGTAATTTAAACCCATTGATTTGTCTTTGTTTTTTTCTCAGAAAAATTAAAAACAAACCAAATACTCCTACGAAGATTGTTTGTAGCGGACCACCAATTGTAATCCACAAACTTTCATGATTTAATCTTTTCCTTAAAGATTTATACGCTTCTTTTTTTTCAAAAGGTAAGTTGTTTGTTATTTCGAAATTGAATTCTTTGTGAAATTTAGAAAGCTCAATGTTTAAAGTCCCCCTTTCCCAATCCATACTTCTATAATGTAAAGTTGTGCTATGGCCAAAATATTTAGCAACAGCTATGTGGCCATATTCATGCGATACCGTTCCAATTGGAGTAAAAACAATAAATGAAATTGTGAATAGAAATAAGAAATATGGTTCTATTTTAAATTGCATTTACAAAGGATAAATGAGGATGGTTTCTTTATTCTTCAAACAAATCTTCGTAATCGTTCCTGCGTTCCTCTTTTGGTTTTTCTCGGAGCGGAGGTAATTCAATTAACTTTGTTTTGTCATCAGGCATTTCTTCATAGTTCGTTTCCACCTCTTCGTATTCCGCATATTGACCCTCTTGACGAGTTTCAAAATCCTTTTTCAAATTACCCACTTTGCGTAACAACATGGCTTTTCCAAAAAGAAATAAAGCAACTAATGGATGAAAGAAAAATGTCAGACCAATTGCAATAATTCCCATCAAAGGATTTTTTCGAACCAAATTTATTAAAGTTTTGGCGAAGCCTAAAATTACTTTTCGACCATAAGCTAAGTCCAAACCTAAAGTAATTAGAAATAACCCTAAGGCAATGAATTCTAAAATTTGATATATCCCAGAAGCAACATATCCAACGATCATAAAAACCGCAATAAGCATTAAAATTACTGGGATGAGATTGATAATATTAAAACCTTTTTTTTGATTTGCCATTGGCTATTTTTTTTCGAGACTAAATTTTTATTCGCATTCCTAAGTAATTGAACACAAACTTAAGCATAAATAAAATTACACAATTGTTCTTACAATCGAAAGATGATTAGATTAGAAGGGTTTTTTTAGTGATGAATTAGGAGTGATAAGTGATGAGTAATTCCCACAACTTTAAAAACTTATCACTCCTAACTCATCACTAAAAAACAGCACTAAAAAAATTACGACTCTAGTTGCATAAATTGCATTTCGTATAATTCTTTATAATGTCCATCTTCGATTTCCAAGAGAGCATCATGTGCTCCGAATTCTACAATTTTTCCTTTGCTCAAAACCATAATATTATCTGCATGTCGAATCGTAGAAAGTCGATGAGCAATAATAATGGAAGTTCTTTTGTCAATTAATTTTTCGATAGCATATTGGATAACCGACTCTGATTCAGGGTCAATGGAAGAAGTGGCTTCGTCTAAGATCAAAATATCAGGATTGAAAACGAGTGCTCGGACGAAGGAAATTAATTGTCGTTGTCCCATCGAAAGTGTGGCACCACGTTCCATCACTTGATAATTATACCCTCCGGGAAGTCGCTCGATAAATTCATGTGCTCCAATTAATTTAGCTGCGTCGATGACTTCTTGCTCCGAAATTCGATCATCTCGCAAAGTGATATTTTCCATCACACTTCCTGAAAAAAGAAAAACATCTTGTAATACGATGGCTATCTTTTTTCTCAAATTAAATAATTCATAGTCTTTGATGTTGACTCCGTCGATTAAGATTTTCCCTTTTTGAATATCGTAAAAACGATTAAGAATATTGATGATGGTGGTTTTTCCTGAACCCGTACTTCCACAAATCGCTAAGGTTTCACCCGCCTTGATTTTGAAATTCAGATTCTTTAAGACGTTGTCAATATTATTGTAGGCGAAACTAACATTGTCAAACTCAACATTACCTTTGATCGATTCTTTTTTAATCGTTCCGTTGTTTTCGATGATGTAATTTTTATCCAATAAATTAAAAACACGTTCCGCTGCGACCAATCCCATTTGCAAAGTATTGAACCGATCTGCCAACATTCGAATTGGTCGAAACAACATGCTCAAATAAATCGGAAAGGCAATAAAAGTTCCCGTCGTCACTTCTCCTCCGATCACTCCACGAGCGCCCCACCAAACTAATAACCCTAAAGCTGCAGCTGAAATAATTTCTACAACTGGAAAAAATACGGCATAATAAAAAATCGCATCTAAGTTAGCTTGGGTGTATTTTCGATTGATGTCTTTAAATTTTTCTAACTCCTTTTCTTCTGCATTAAAAATCTGAACGATCCGCATTCCCGAAATTCGCTCTTGCAAAAATGCATTCATTTTTGTGATTTGAGTTCTGACTTTTTGGTAAGAAACTTTTACTTTTTCTTTAAAAATATAAGTAGCAATCATCAAAAATGGGAGCGTAGTCAAACACACCAAAGTCAATTTCCAACTCGTAATCAACATGATCGCCAAGACCGCAAAGACCGTAAATAAATCGGCAAGAATCGTAATGGCTCCTTGGGAAAAAACAGTATTGATCGTTTCAATATCATTAATTGTTCGAGTCGTAGAAGTTCCAATTGGAGTCGTATCAAAATAAGATAATCGCAAACTCGAAATATGATTGAACATCCGAACGCGCAAATCTTTGATCACCGACTGGCCCAACCAACTGGTAGAATAAATGAAAACATATCGAAGCGCAACATCAATCATTAAAATCACGCCCAAAAGTATCGCCATATTTGTCAAGCCTGGAATGTCAAATTTGAAGATATAATCGTCCACCATAATCTTAATAATATACGGACGAAGAATGGCCAAAGGTGCCAACAAGACAGTCAAGACTCCTGCGAGGATGAATACTTTTTTGTAAGGTTTTGCCAAAGCTAAAACCCGACCTAACAATAAATAATCTATTTTATTTTTATTCATATGTTTGTGAGGGATGAGTTATGAGTGAGAAGTGACGAGTTTTCAAATGATGATAATCTTTTAACAAGACTCATCACTTATCGTTCAATATTTAGCACCTTTTTTAAGCAGCGGATCCGTGTCACGGTTGCAACCGTGGCACGGCTAAATAAATTATGCACAGCTAATTTTCTCTACTCGTCGTGCATGTCTTCCTCCTTCAAAATCAGTTGAGATAAAAGTTTTGACCATTTCCAAAGCTAATTCTTTGCTGACAAATCGAGCAGGAATGGAGATAATATTTGCATCGTTATGTTGTCGAGCCAATGCTGCTAATTCTTCTGTCCAACATAAAGCTGCTCGAATTCCTTGGTGTTTGTTGGCACTCATTGCTGCACCATTTCCACTTCCACAGATAATAACTCCAAGTTCAACATTTTCATTTTCTACATTTTCCGCCACCGGATGAATGAAATCAGGATAGTCCACCGAAGCATCTGAATCAGTTCCAAAATCGAAAACTTCAATATCTTGATTGGTCAATAATTCGATGATGGCATCTTTGTAGGCAAATCCTCCGTGGTCGCAACCGATGGCAATTTTTTTGATATTCATTTTTTTTTTTTAATATGGAAAATATACCTCACCCTCGATCCCTCTCTTTTTAGGAGAGGGACCGAGGGTGAGGTATAAAAAAAGCGGCACTTTTTCACAAAAGTACCGCTTCTTCTTATTTTTTTCTAATAAAAATTAATTCCTAATTGGAGCTAATTCGTAAGGTTTAAATCTTTCTTGCAACTGCTTTAAATATTCAGTATCACCACCTTCTTGCACCAATCTAATCAACTCATCTTTTGCTCCCGGAGAAACTCGATTACCTTGTCGGTAACCATTATAGAATTGATTTTCTCGACCAAAACCATATCGACTAGTTCGAGTCTCTTGATCAATAGTTTGGAAAAAGTTTAGATACTCTTCTGTTTCGTTAGCCATCAATTCGATCTGTGGTTTTGCTTTTTCGTAAGCTCCTGCTTTTATATAAATATCCAACATTTGCAGAGATTGAAATTCGTATCGGAAATTCATAAATGGAAATGCTTTAAAAAATATATCAGCCATTTCAACTGCTTTATCTTTATCACCTCTTTTAAGGAAAGTTTGTCCAGCTCGAACCATTCCCGCTTTTTGAGATTGGATAGCAGGTCCGAAACTTCGATCAATGAACGTTTCATGTTGGTCAAATCCACCCCATCGGAATTTAGTTGACATCAATTCCAACGTTTTGTCCGCATCAATTTTTCCTTTACCCATCATACCTAAGAAATCATAAGTTCGATCTCTATTTTTCAAAGGAACTAATCTTAAACCTAAACCTTCCAATTGGAAATAATCATCCAAGCCCAGCATCGACTGAGGTCGGCAAGTAACGGCAAAGTAGATTGGTCGAATTTGAAAATTAGAACAAATGATATCCAAAAGAGCAACGTCACCTTTTAATAATTGAGTATTATTTTTAGGAGCTTTTCCTTGAGCCAATGCTCTTTCATTGTCTTCCCGATAAATATCATCGATGTCAAAAACTATTTCATTGACAATGTTATCATAATCTTCTAGGTTGACCATTTTTCTAGCTTTGGCAAGATCTACAGGTATGCTCAATTTACTAGTAGGCATATAACTTTCTAGTTGACCACCAGTAGGAGCAGGATGATCTTCCCCTACTATTTTCATTGCACTGCACAATGCCATTTTATATTCTCTTCTTGTAGCATCTCTTTCTACAATCAGTTGGTTTCGTTTATACCCTCTTAATTGCTGCATTGGAATACTCATCTTGATGGCATCTGATGTATTGACTTTTCTTCTCAATTGTTCGATGTACCAATCCACGGCAATCAAACTTAAGTTGACCACTCGCACATCAGTTCGAATATTTTCTACTTCTTGAGCATACCAAAGTGGATAAGTATCATTATCACCGTAGGTGAAAATAATCGCATCCTGCTCGCATGATTCCAAGAAGTTACTGGCATAATCTCTCGCACCTGAATGATTTTTTCGAGAGTGATCATCGAAGTTTTGGAAACCCATCAAAAGTGGTGCAATCATTACAATTGCAACTGCAATGGGGGCAGCAATTTTTCCAGTCACATTTGCATTTTTCCTCAACAATTCAAACAAGGCAAGTGCTCCCATTCCTATCCAAATACAATAGGTGAAAAAGGAGCCGACCAAAACATAATCCCTTTCCCGAGGTTCGTTCGGAGGCTGATTAGAATAAATAATCAATCCAATTCCGGTGATAATAAATAAAGCAAAAAGTCCCATCGCTCCATTTTTGTCTTTGGAAAAATGGAAAAACAAACCTAGCAATCCAAAAAGGAAAGGAAGTAAATAATATTTATTTCTCGCTTTATTGTTAGCTAACCTCGAAGGTTCTTCTGCTTGGTTATACAATCTTGAACTATCTAAAAAACTAATTCCTGATTGCCAATTTCCGTCGGTCGCATCCCAAGAATAAAATCCTTGATCGCCATTTTGTCTTCCTCCAAAGTTCCACATGAAGTATCGCCAATACATCCAACCAATTTGGTATCGAGCGGTAAATTGAATATTATCCATGACGGTTGGCGAACCTTTTGCTCCCCAAGTATCCATCCAGATTTTATATAATTGTGGACGACTCTGAGAACCATCTTGCATCCGAGGGAAGATGGTTTTATATTTTGATTTTATATTTTGAATGACTTTTCGATCGGTGATCACATATTCATCTTTTTCTGCTACCCGTCCATATCTATTTTCTACTTCAGTCGTAATTGCTCCTCTTGGTAAATCGAAGTTAGGCCCGTTGAATAATGATCGTTCCCCATATTGTTCCCGATTTAAGTAAGGTAATAATCGCATCGGATCACTTGGCGCATTCATATTAATTGGCGTATTCGCATTCGCTCGAATTACAATAACTCCAACTGTCGAAAATGAAATCACCACCAAAGTCATACTCACCAAAACTAATTGAGCTAAGTATCGATATTTATCAAGCGCATAAGTTGTTGCGAAAAATAATACGCCAATCAGGATCGCTAATTTTGCGAAGCCACCTAAAGTTATGCTTGATCCAGGTCCTCCTCCGTAACTTAAATAATAAAAAACGGTCAAGGCCAAAACTCCTAAAGCAACATAAATAGGAGTAAGTGATTTTATTTTTCCATGAAGATAAAGTAGCGGAAGTGTCAATAATGATCCAACCAGCAAAACAGTCGGAACAACTCCTGAATGAAATGGTAACCCAAATGAATTAACTGTCATCAATTCGAAGGCAGTCCATAGATGAGGAATTCCAGTAATGATTAATGATTGTAAGGCTACAATCATCACCACCCCAAGCGCAGATGCACCTGCCATTCCTAGCAAAGTGTGGTTCTCATATTTTTTAAAATAATAAAAAAGCGCTAGTGCAGGGAAAGTCAAAATACTCAAAAGGTGTACTCCAATCGAAAGTCCAGCTGCATAAATAGCAAAAACTAACCAACGATCTGAATCAGGTTTGTCAGGTAAGCTATACCATTTGATCACCGCCCAAAGTGTCAATGCGGTGAAAAATGTTGACATCGCATACACCTCACCCTCAACTGCTGAAAACCAAATTGAAGTAGAAAATGCCGTTGCCAATCCTGCAATCACACCTGAACCCAATAAAGCAATCTCTTGCCCTGAAGTTGGTTCTTCCTCTTTTTCAACTATCGCCATTTTTCCCAAGATGATCGTCACCCAGCAAATAAACATTGCTGCGAATGCACTACAAATTCCAGAAAGCATATTTACTGCGAAAGAAATATTCGCTGGATCATCTGAGAAAAAACTTCCAACCATGGCAAACATTCGTCCTACCAATAAAAATAAAGCTGCACCAGGAGGGTGAACTACTTGAAGTTTGTGAGCTCCGGTGATAAACTCTCCACAATCCCACAAACTACCTGTTCGTTCAACGGAAAAGAAATATACTATGGTCGCAATTCCAAAAACCGTCCAACCGGCAATATTGACTAATTTTTTAAATGAATCCATTAGCTGAATAATTAAAATGTGGCAGGTCGCTTTTAGTCCGTATGGAAGCTGTCTGCAAAAGGTTTTATAAATAAAAAAACGCATTTTCAAAAGAACTGCAAAAGTAATAAAATATTGCTAACGTTTATATGTGTAACATCTGTTAAAACGATAGCATATTTAGCAGAATGAAGTGTATTTTTGCAAAAAAAAGTAGAAATGAAATATTTAATTCTTTTTGGCTTAATATATATGGTGTATAGGTATAATACGTGGAAAACTCAGTTGGGTTCTGCAAAAGAAAAAGAGAACTCAAAAATTAAAGAAAATGAAGCGGACGAAGAGGATTTCATTGATTATGAAGAAGTGGAATAATCAAAATCAAAAATTCAATCAAAATCAAAAACTTTCAAGGTGAATTCACCATTTAATATTTTTGATTTTGATTGCCATTTTGATTTTGATTTAAAAAAAAGAACATGACAGCACAAATTATCACCATCGGTGATGAAATTTTAATCGGACAAATCATTGATACCAATTCCGCTTGGATGGGGCAACAATTGAATATGCAAGGCATCCAAGTTGGGAAAATTGTCACAGTCAGCGATACCCACAAAGATATAACTGAGGCAGTAGATGCGGCACTTTCGGAAGCAGATATAATTTTGCTCACGGGAGGTTTAGGACCAACGAAAGATGATATTACTAAAAAAGCACTCGCTGATTATTTTGGCGTGGACATGAGATTTAGTGAATCAACTTATAATCGGATTCAACGCTTATTTCAAAAATTTGGAAAAAGCATGACCAAGGCGCATCACGAACAATCATACATGCCTGCCAATGCAGATATTTTGATGAATAAAATGGGAACTGCTCCAGGGATGTGGTTTGAGCATAAAGGAAAAGTTTTGGTTTCGATGCCCGGCGTTCCGTATGAAATGAAGTATTTGATGGAGGCGGAAGTTTTACCAAAACTGAAAAAACAATTTCCAGGAAAACCAATTGCCCATCGAACGATCTTGACGGTTGGAGAAGGCGAGAGTAGAATTGCGGATTTAATCGATCCTTTTATCGAAGCTCTGCCTGCAAATATTAAGATGGCTTACCTCCCTGGAACTGGTCAAGTTAGATTGCGATTGACTGGTACTGGTGATGACGAAAATGAATTAAATGCATTGTTGGATAAAAAAGTAGAAGAACTTAAACCATTGATTGCGGAGCTTGTTTTTGGTTTTGAAAAGGAAAAATTAGAGGAAGTAGTTGGTAGAATGTTCCTGGAAAAAGGAAAAACTTTGGCGACTGCAGAAAGTTGTACCGGAGGTTTTTTGGCACATAAGATTACTTCCATTCCAGGATCGTCAGCTTATTTTATGGGAAGTGTGATCGCATATTCCAATGCGGTGAAAATGAATCAACTCAGTGTCAAACCTAACACTCTAAAAAATCACGGAGCGGTCAGCGAAGAAACAGTCAAAGAAATGATGCAAGGAGCATTAGATTTATTGAAAACTGATCTTGCCATTGCTATTTCTGGAGTAGCTGGGCCAGATGGAGGAACACCTGAAAAGCCAGTTGGAACGATTTGGATTGCCATCGGAGATAAAAATAATACCAAAACATATCAACTAAACCTGTGGAAAGATCGTATGAAAAACATCGAATACACCACAACTGTTGCGTTGAATGTGATTCGAAAATTTTTATTAGAACTATAATTCCTGTAATTTTGCGCTGGAAAATAAAATGACCTAACCAAACCATTTAACCTAAAAAAAAAATATGGCTCAAGTAGAATTAATTATGCCCAAAATGGGTGAGAGTATCATGGAGGCAACCATTTTGAAATGGGTGAAAAATGTTGGCGATGCTGTTGACGTAGATGAAACCATTCTCGAAATTGCCACAGATAAAGTGGATTCTGAAGTGCCTTCTCCTGTAAAAGGAGTAATCAAAGAAATCTTTTTTCAAGTAGATGATGTAGTTGAAATTGAAAAAATAATTGCCATCATCGCTACCGAAGGCGAAGAAGTAAACTCCACTCCAGCTCCAAGTATGGATAAAGCATCAGCTTCAAATGGAAAAACGGAATCAACTCCTGCTCCTGTTTCAGTTCCTGCTGCGGCAATGGCTACTCCAGCAGTAGAGACCAATGGAGTTGCACAAAACGATCGATTCTATTCTCCGTTGGTAAAAAATATTGCCAAGCAAGAGAATATTAGTGTAGCGGAATTAGACATCATTCCAGGAAGCGGCGCAAAGGGAAGAGTGACTAAAAAGGATATGTTGAGTTATCTTTCCAATCGCTCAACGAGTAATTTTGTTGCTCCAGCAGCTACCAAAGTTGAGACTGCTACGCCAGTTGCTCCGACGACTTCTACACCACAAATCAGTTTTGAAGGTGGAATAGAAATCGTAGAAATGGATAGAATGCGAAAATTAATCGCAGAACATATGGTGATGTCAAAGCATACTTCGCCACACGTAACGTCATTCGTTGAAGTTGATGTAACGGATCTTGTCAACTGGAGAAATAGAATTAAAAGCGGTTTTCAAAAAACCCATGGAGAGAAAATCACTTTCACTCCAATCTTTATAGAAGCAGTTACTAAAGCAATTGGTGACTTCCCGATGATTAATGTTTCTTTGGATGGAACTAAAATTATCGTTAAGAAAAGTATCAATATTGGAATGGCAGCGGCTCTTCCTTCAGGTAACTTAATTGTGCCTGTGATCAAAAATGCGAACCATTTGAATCTTTTGGGATTGACTAAATCTGTCAATGATCTTGCTACTAGAGCAAGAAGCAATAAGCTAAAACCAGAGGATGTTCAAGGTGGAACATTTACTTTGACCAATGTGGGAACATTTGGAAATGTGATGGGAACACCGATTATCAATCAACCTCAAGTGGCAATCATGGCGGTCGGAGCAATTCGAAAAAAACCTGCCGTAGTTGAAACAGAATATGGAGATGTAATTGCTATTCGACACATGATGTTTTTATCCTTATCGTACGATCATCGAATTGTAGATGGTTTTCTAGGAGGATCATTTTTGAGTCGAGTAGGAAAATATCTAGAAGCTTTCGATGCAGAAAGAACAATTTAAAATATTAAAAAGAGGTGCTTCGTTTTAGAGGCACCTCTTTTTTTTATTTTTTTCCAAAAAAAAGACACAAATTTTTATTTTTTTCCAAAAAAAAGACACAAAAATTCCCGCAAACCGTTAAACAATAATTCAAATAGTTTTTTCAAAGCTAGCTTATTACACGTAGGCAAATTTCAAAACTGTGAATTATGAACATTATAAAACTTATTTCAACAACACTTTTCATCTTTTATTTTTGCCTTTCCGGGGTAGGACAATTTTCTGGGAAAAAATTAAAAGATAAGGCCAACCTTTACTTCAAAAATGATAAGTTTTTTGAAGCACTTCAGTTATATAAAAAATATGATAAGATAAAAACGAAAGATGAGGAGGTAAAATTTCGTCTTGGGATTTGCTACTTTTTCAATAATGAAATGGATAGAAGTATTGACTATTTGTCGGCATTGGTCTACAATAAAAAGAAGCCTAAAGCCTTAGCTTACTTTTATTTAGGTTGTGCTTATCATTCTAAAAAGGAATTTAAAAAAGCAATTAAAAACTATAAGTTATATTTGAAAAATAGCTCTTCTAACGACTCTAATCGGCTAGCTATAAAGGATGAAATTAAAAGATGTGCACAAGGATTAAAAATAAAATATCAAAAAGAATTAGCGGTTGTTGAAAATTTAGGAGAAAATATAAATACGCGTTTTGATGAATTTGCTTCAGTCGAAAGTCCAAATGATTCTGATAAATTATACTTCTCTTCTGCTCGCACTAGAAACCTAGGTGGTCTTCGAGATGAGGAAGGAAAATTGGATAATTTGAAAGGAAAATATTCAAGTGATATTTTTTCTATCATTCTTCAAAATGGTACCTGGACAAATCCTAAGCGCTTGAGTAATTTATTGAATAGTACTCAAAATGATGTCATTTTAGATTTTAATGAGGATGGTTCTGCGATGCTGTTGTTCAAAGGGTTTGATTTTTTTAGCGGACAAATTTTGGTTGATTCATTTAAACCGATTGAAGATAAACCTATATATCCCAACAGATTTCAAAGTTCTGTTGTTGCTGAAAGAGGCGATGCTTCCCCTTACTTTTTTAATGACTCAACACTTATTTTTTCGAGTAGAATTGAAGGTGGTTTTGGGGGAAGTGATTTGTACATTTCTCAAAAATCAAAGGGGAAATGGTGTCCACCACTCAACTTAGGTAATACCATAAATTCAGCTTACGATGAGTCTACGCCATTTTTGGCAGAGGACGGGCGGACTTTATATTTTAGTTCCAATACGACAAAGGGGATTGGTGGGTTTGATATTTATAAGGCGAGTTTTAATGATTTTAAAAAGGAATGGAACAAGCCACAAAATTTAGGTTTGCCAATTAATTCGCCAAGAGATGATCATTATTTTCGATTGAGTCGAGATGGTTCGTTGGGATATTTTTCTTCCTCAAGAGTAGAAGGATATGGAGGACAAGATTTGTACGTGGCATATTTTAAAACCCAAAATTTAGAACAATTAATTTCTTCAACCCCGCCTGGATTTCACACTTTAGCTTTTAAAAATCTAAACCTTGAACCTGACGCCAATTATGTAAATAGTAATGAATATGCATTCAAAGGTGAGATGGGTGAGTTTGAAGTAGAACCAATATATTATGATTCAGATGATGATTTGTTAAGTGGAAATAATATTGCACAGTTGAATGAAATTATACGATTGATGGATGAGTATCCGCAATTAAGAATCGAACTCACCGGTAATTCTGACAACCAAGATCAAGCACAATTTTCTTTGTTTTTTTCCATTAAAAGAACAGAGAGAGTAGCTGATTATTTGATTAAAAGTGGAGTAAAACCTTCCAACATTTTATTGAAAGGATGTGGTTCAAATTTCCCTATTGCAAAAAATATATTTGGCGATACCCCCAATTTATTAGGGCAAAGGTTGAATCGAAGAATTGATTTTAAAATGTTTAATATTCAGCGAGTGCCGATTAATTTTATTGTAAAAAAGCCACAGGTTGAACAAGGGATGATTGCATCAAAAGGGATCTACTACGGCAAGGTTATCAAAGGACTTTCGTATAAAGTTCAAGTAGCTGAAATTAAACAAAATTATAATAGCAGAATGATTGTGGATTATCCTGATGCGATGGTGGAAAGTAGTGCGGATTCTCAATATTATAAATACACCATTGGATTATATAAAACTTTTGAATCGGCCAATTATCTTCGAAAAGAACTCCAACGCCAAGGAATTACAATTGCGGAAGTAGTTCCTTATATCAATGGAATTCGATTGAGTGAAAGTGAATCAGAGACTCAATCTGCTTCTTATCCTGACCTTTGGGATTTTATCGATAGCGCTTCGCAAAATTGATTTTTATTCATGAGGTCACTCGAAGTCACCGGGTGAATATGGTACTTCAAAAACAAAAGAAAGGATCATCCAATTAATTTTGGATGATCCTTTTTTTATCTTAAAAACTGCCAACTGCTACTGCGTCACGCCACTCGAAAAATCTAAAATCTCTTCCACATATTTTCGATGGTTGGCCAATCGAGGAACTTTATGTTGGCCTCCAAATTTACCTTTTGATTTTAACCATTTATGAAAAGTACCTTTTGGCATTGGTCGCATTCTAAGTTGTTTGAGAGCCATGCCTTTATATCTTTTTGCTTCGTAATCAGAATTGATTTTTTGCAAATTTTCATCCAATAATTTATTGAAATTTTTAAGATCCTCAGGTATTTTTTCAAACTCAATTAACCACTCATGACCACCTTTTCCTTGCTTCTCCAAAAAGATTGGTGCAACCGTATATTCTAGTGCAACGGCGCCTGTTGATTGACAAGTTTGAGCCAATGCTTTATCTGTATTTGAGACCATCACTTCTTCGCCAAAGGCATTAACAAATTGCTTCGTTCGACCGGTAATTTTAATTTTGTAAGGTGCGGTGGAAGTAAACATGATGGTGTCGCCAGGTACATATCTCCACAAACCTGAATTGGTGCTGATGACCATCGCGTAGTTTTTTCCCATCTCAACTTGCGAAAGTGGAATTGCTTTTGGATTATCTTTGTTCCACTCTTCTGCCGGCAAAAATTCATAGTAAATTCCATTATCCAACAGCAGCAACATATCTCTCGAGTTCAGATCATTTTGAATTGCAAAATAGCCTTCAGTCGCATTATAAATTTCCATGAATTGAACCTTTCCCGAAGGAAAATATTTATGAAATTGTTCTCGGTAAGGTTCAAAGCTAACGCCTCCATGAATGTAAACTTCCAAGTCAGGCCAAACTTCCGACATATCTTTTTTGCCCGTTAATTCCAAAATTCGGTCTAAGAAAACCATTGTCCAGGTTGGTACTCCACCGATCATCACCATATCTTTTTCCTCGCTCGTGATTTGAGCCATCCGTTCGAGTTTTTCATCAAACTTACGCATCGTTGCTGTTTCAATATCTGGTGTGAAAAATGGTCGGCCGATGTAAGGCATATTTTCCATCATAATCGCAGAAACATCTCCCACTAAAGTGTCAGGATGTGCATCGAAACTATCTAAACTTCCACCCATCAATAAACTTTTACATTCAAATTGGCGAGCATTAGGTCGATTATGATAAAATAAATTCATCGTGTCCCAAGTCCCTCGAATATGACATTTTTTCAAATTCGTTTTGGAAACTGGGATATATTTACTTTTGTCGCTAGTTGTTCCAGAAGATTTGGCAAACCATTTAACTTTTCCGCTCCACAATACATCTGACTCTCCCAACATCATTCTTTCGATAAAAGGCTTCAGCGATTCATAATCTTGAACTGGTACTCTTTCGGCAAAGTCAGCTTGATTTTTAACAGATTTGAAGTCGTGATTTCTTCCCCACTCGGTGTGTTTGGTAGATTGGATGAGTTCTTTAAGCACGGCGGATTGCACTTCATGAGGGTGCTCCATGAAATTAAGAATACGCTTGTAGCGTTGCTGGAAAAAGAATTGCATTCCCTTGTTGATCAGCTTCTTCATGGTGATGTGATTGTAAGTTTAGAGTTTTTTTATGTTCCTAAAAATAAGGAAAATTTAGAACTAGAAACAAAGTAAAAACCTTTTTTTGATTAATGAGAGAAAATTCACTCTAAAAATATATAAAACGTGTCGAGATAGTGAAATTGTTGAGTGAAATCGTAACAAATTTAGTAATAAAAAAATCCGATTACGCTTAAAAGGCTAATCGGATTTTTCGAAAAAAGGAATTAAGTTTCTATATATTGGAATGATTTTTAATCCTTTCAAGGGTTTTAAAATTATTGTAAATCTCTAAAATAGTTTTTTTAGTGGTCATTGGGCGAGCCTACTTAAAAGATTATCATCTTCTCTTTAAGATTTTAGCTAAATTTTTGGTTAGAACTAAATCAGGAAGGCTCGAAAGTATTTTTTGTATCTCTGAATTTATTTCTTTTCTGCTCATGATAAAAAGATTTTATTGATGACTAAATTACAAAAAAATAACAAATAGTCATCAAATTAAAGTTCCTTCGAATTGATAAAAGATATTATAATTCTATTTTCAAAAATTGCCCCGTGTGGCTTTCTTCCACTTTCGCCACTTTTTCAGGTGTCCCTTGTGCCACAACTTTGCCACCTCGATTTCCACCTTCTGGGCCCATATCAATCACATGATCTGCTACCTTTATCACATCCAAATTATGCTCGATCACTACAATTGAATTTCCTTTTTCCACCAATTTATTCAACACATTAAGCAACTGTCGAATATCATCGAAGTGCAAACCTGTCGTCGGTTCATCCAAAATATAGATCGTATTTCCAGTTGCTCTTTTTGACAATTCCTCGGAAAGTTTTACCCGTTGTGCTTCTCCTCCTGAGAGTGTGGTCGCTTGCTGCCCCAAAGTGATATAACCCAAACCTACATCTTTTAACGTTTTAGTTTTTGCATGAATTCTTGGGATTTTGTCAAAAAAATCAACCGCTTCTTCCACCGTCATATTTAGCACATCGCTGATGGATTTTCCTTTGTATAAAATTTCCAAGGTCTCTCGATTATATCTCCGACCTTGGCATCGTTCACAATCGACTTGCACGTCAGGGAGGAAATTCATTTCGATATTTCGCTTCCCTGCACCTTGACATTCTTCGCAACGACCACCTTTTACATTAAATGAGAAACGACCAGGCTTGTAACCTCTAATTTTCGCCTCCGGTAAACTCGAATAAATCTTTCGAATTTCATCAAACATTTTAGTGTAAGTCGCAGGATTAGATCGGGGAGTTCGTCCAATTGGAGATTGGTCAATTTCAATCACTTTGTCCACATGTTCCAAACCTGTGATTGATTTATATTCCAACGGTCTTTTGATACTTTTGTAAAAATGCTGACGCAAAATAGGGTAGAGCGTTTCGTTAATCAAGGTAGATTTTCCACTTCCCGAAACTCCCGTCACGCAACAAAAAGTACCCAAAGGAATTTTGATATTTACATTTTTTAAATTATTGCCATTCGCGCCTTTAAGTTCCAAAAAGTTACCATTGCCTTTTCGTCGTTTTTCAGGAATTTCAATTTTCTTTTTGTTCCGTAAGTAAAGCGAAGTCAAAGTGTCTTTTTTCAAAAAAGTTTCAGGAACTCCTGCGCCTACCAATTCACCTCCATGCTTACCTGCACCTGGTCCCAAGTCAATCAAATAATCAGCAGCCAACATAATATCTTTGTCATGCTCGACGACCAAAACAGTATTTCCAATGTCAGATAATTCTCGCAATGCTTCGATTAATTTTTGATTGTCTCGCTGATGTAAACCAATACTCGGCTCATCCAAAATATAAGTTACACCGGTCAGTTGAGAACCAATTTGAGTCGCCAATCGAATCCGTTGCGCTTCTCCTCCTGACAAAGTTCTCGCAGGTCGATCTAGGTTCAAATAATCTAAACCTACGTGCAGTAGAAATCCTATTCGTAACTTAATTTCTTTGATCACTTCATGACCAATTGCTTGTTGTCGCTTCGTTAATTTTTTTTCTAAATTCTCCACCCAATTCATCAAATCAGTAAAATCCATCACCGCTAAATCGCTGATATTTTTTCCATCCAATTTAAAATGCAGAGACTCAATTTTCAATCGTTGGCCGTTGCAAGTTGGGCATTTGTCAATGACCATAAAATCCTCCGTCCAACGTCTGATTTTTTCTGAAGAAGAATCTTTGTACCAACGAATCAACATATTGTTCAGACCTTCATAAGCTAGGTTGTAAACAAAGTCATGTTTGAAATCTTTTTTTATTTCAAAACTCTCATCGCCTCCTTCTAAAATAATGTCCAATGCTTCTTTTGGAATATCTTTAATCGGGGTAGAAAGAGTGAATTTATATTTTTTTGCAATGGATTTTAATTGCTTAAAAGTCCAGTTGTCTCGCACCTCACCGAAGGGAACAATTCCTAATTCGTTGATTGCTTTTGAATCATCTGGAATCACTTTTTTTAGATCCACTTTCATCACTTCACCGAGTCCTTTGCAGTTGGGACAAGCGCCATAAGGGGAGTTAAAAGAAAATGCATTTGGCGAAGGTTCTTCGTACGAAAGTCCAGTCTCCGCATCCATCAAATGCTTGCTGTAAGGGAAAACTTTCTTCTCTCCTTGCTCTGCCAAAAACACTAAACCGTTTCCCATTTTTAAAGCAGTTTGCAATGATTTGGCAAAACGTTCTTTGCGATCTTTGGTCATGTTTATCCGATCAATGACCAACTCAATATCATGAACTTTATATCGATCTACCTGCATTTTTGGAATCAAATCTATGACCACTCCATCCACTCTCACTTTCGTGTAACCTTGCTTTCTCACATGGTCGAATAACTCTCGATAATGTCCTTTTCGACCTCTAACTAAAGGTGCGAGTAAAAGTGTTTTTTTTCCTCCAAAAGTTTTAAAAATATTTTCCATCATCTGCTCCTCGGTGTATTTCACCATCTTCTTTCCAGTCACATGTGAATATGCCTCGCCGACTCGAGCAAATAATAATCGAAGAAAATCATACACCTCGGTAATCGTTCCAACAGTCGATCTTGGATTCCGACCAACTGTTTTTTGTTCGATAGAAATCACCGGACTCAAGCCCGTAATTTTCTCTACATCGGGCCGTTCCATTTCGCCAATAAATTGTCGAGCATAGGCAGAAAATGTTTCCATGTATCGTCGCTGTCCTTCAGCATAAATTGTATCGAATGCCAGGGAAGATTTTCCACTGCCGCTAATTCCCGTGATCACGACAAACTGATTTCTGGGAATTTGAACATCAATATTTTTGAGATTATGCGCCCGTGCGCCGATCACATCAATGATGTCATTGTTAACTTTTGTGCCGTTGCTTTTTGCCTTGGTAGTTGTTCTTTTTGCCATATTTATGAGAAGAGGAAATGTGTCGAATGATTAAAAGTTGAGCTTGCAAAAATAGTTAGAAATTTTTAGATTTTTTTTTGCAAAAGAAATAAAACATGGAATCTTAGGTTTTGTTTTTCTTTACATAAAATATGTATTTACTCATTTAAGTTTTTTTTGAAATTAGCAGGTAGTAGTCTGCTTTAGCTGATGTGAAAAAAGAGAGAAGCGATTTTTTTAAATAAATTTTTATTGCTTCTTTTGAGAATATAATTTTGTCGCTATGCTCTTTTTTAGGTCAGCTAAAGCAGACTGTTATGTGCAACTTATTCCCAAAAAAACTTATTTTTACTAAAAAAAATGCGCGAGATCATTTTCGGAAATCCACATCGACAAAAACATTTTGAGTTTTTTAATAGTATGAATCACCCGCATTTTAATATAACTGCAAATGTGGATATCACTCATTTTTTACCTTTTTTGAGAAAAAAAAATTTACCCATTACGCCAAGTATTGTATATTTAGTCTCGAGAGTCGCCAATGAAATTTCAGAATTCAAGTGGCGGATTCGAAAAGGAAAAGTTGTCGAACATAAAACTGTTCAACCATCATTTGCCGTCTTTACAGAAGTAGCCGATGTCTTCAGTTTTTGCACCGTTGAATATCAAAAGGAGGCGAAAATTTTTATCCAAAAAGCATTTGAGAAAAGTGAGCAAATGAAAACAGAACCTTCCTTTGAAGATGAAATAGAGCGAGACGATTTTCTTTTTTTATCGGCCATCCCTTGGGTTAGTTTTACTAGTTTTGAGCATGCGATGCGTCATCATCCTTCAGATTCAGTTCCTCGAATTGTGTGGGGGAAATTCTTTGAAATGAATGGAAAAATGCAAATGCCCCTTTCCATTCAAGTACATCATGCGGTGGTGGATGGAAGGCATGTGGGGAAATATTTTCAAAGAATAGAAGAGATAGCTAACGATCCTGAAAAGTACTTTTAAGCTCCTGCTTCGAAGTGATAACGTTGAGATTCTTGCTGTTTCCAATGTAGGAGTTTCGGAGTACTTTTAGCAATAAAAACTAATTCAAAACAATTCACATTTCAAGTTGGTTCTATTTCCATGCAATCCATCAATCTAGTTTGGTTCAAAAGAGACCTTCGTCTCTCCGATCATCAACCGCTAAAATTAGCGATTGAAACGGGTGACCCAGTTGCATTAATTTATGTTTTTGAACCTTCCGTAATTGGGGCAGCTCAATATGATTTAAGGCATTGGAGATTTGTGTGGGAATCGCTTATTGATTTGAATTTTTCGCTAAAAAAGTACAATGCTCAAGTCTATATTTTTCATGATGAAGTGTTGAATATTTTTGAGAAAATCCAAACCAAATTTTCTATCAAAAAAATATTTTCACACGAGGAAACGGGCATTAAGATCACTTATGATCGCGACAAGGAAGTTCAAGTTTTTTGCAAAAAAAATGAAATTGAATGGCAGGAATCGCAAACCAATGCCGTCGTTCGAGGTTTAAAAAATAGATTTGGATGGAATGATTTCTGGAAAAAACAGATGTTTGCTCCATTGCAAAATCCTGATTTTCAAAAGCTAAAGTCTATTTTTTTTGAAAATACTTCTCCTGCTTTTTTTGGAAAAAAGATTCCCTCATTATTTACTCAGCCACATCCTGATTTTCAAAAAGGAGGCACTTCCATCGGCCTTCGCTACCTATATGATTTTTTTGAAAATCGAATTCAAAATTACAGTCGCCATATTTCAAAACCGCTCGAAAGTCGCCGTGGTTGTAGCCGACTATCACCATATATTACTTGGGGGAATTTAAGTCTTCGGCAAGTTTATCAAGCGTCAAAAAAAGCAAGAGAAAACAAATCCTATAAACGAAATTTTTCCAATTTTGAATCTCGATTACATTGGCATTGTCATTTTGTTCAGAAGTTTGAAATGGAAGATCGCATGGAATTTGAGAATTTAAATCGAGGATATAATTTGTTGGAGCGGAATGAAAGTCAAGTACATTTTGAAGCTTGGAGAAATGGGCAGACTGGTTATCCTTTGATTGATGCCTGTATGAGATGTTTGCAGGCAACGGGCTATATTAATTTCAGGATGCGAGCGATGATTGTTTCTTTTTTGACGCAAAATTTATGGCAACATTGGAAAGAAGGTTCGAATTGGTTAGCGCAACTTTTTTTAGATTTTGAGCCCGGGATTCACTACCCACAATTTCAAATGCAAGCAGGTGTCACGGGGTTGAATACGATTAGGATGTACAATCCGATCAAGCAATCGCAAGACCATGATCCCAATGGAATTTTTATAAAAAAGTGGGTTCCAGAATTACAAAATGTTCCAGTTGAATTTGTCCATGAGCCATGGAAAATGACGATGATGGAACAACAATTTTATAATTTTGAATTGGGAGGGAAATATCCAAAACCGGTAGTGGATTTAAAAGAAACGGCAAAATTGGCGAGGGATAAAATTTGGGCACATCGTGATCATCCGAGTGTGGTGAAAGAAGCTAGACGCATTTTATACAAGCATGTAATTTCTTCAAGAAAAAGGAAATAGTTTTCTGGTTGCCGGCAGACGATTGATCACCGCTTCGCTGACGGTGAAAATAGTAACACACAATACCGTCAGCGAAGTGTCGGTCAACCGTCTGCCGGCAACCGAAAAAGTTATCGCTTCGAAATCTTATTATTTGAAATAGCTCTTTGGCGAGAACATTTATATCGACCTTCTTCGAAAGTTCTTTTTTTCAGGTGCTTAGTCGATCTGCCTTGCACTCGCTTGCGCCACATTTTCCAACTACTCAATTTCATTTCTTCCCGCATCAATTTAATCACATCTTTTTCAGGCACATCAAATTGCATTTCGATTGCATCGAAAGTCGTTCGATCTTCCCAACCCATTTCGATAATACGATCAATATCTCTTACCGTCAAATTATATTTTTCTGAAATCTTCATTTTCTTATTATTTTATTCTTTCAAAACAACCTGTAAGAAGTATTGTTTAGCAGATATGAAAAAAGAACATTTACCCGAAAAAATATGTGTCGTTTGTGAGCGACCATTCAAGTGGCGAAAGAAGTGGGCGAAGGTCTGGGAGGAAGTAAAATATTGTAGCGAACGTTGTCGAAGAAATAAAAGTAGCGGGTCGCTTTAGCTGCCCGCCAAAAATGAGCGCAGCGAATTTTTGAAAATACAATTACTAGTAATACCAGAATAAATCTTGCCACAAAGCCACAAAGATTCAAAGGCATTAAAATTTCGCGTCTTCGCGTCTTCGTGGCAGATATCAATTTGGAGGAAATCATTCATGGAAAAGAAAAACGAAAAGATAAATATGAAAAAAACCTTACGATTAATCCTAGGAGATCAATTAAATGCCCAGCATTCTTGGTTTCAAAAAGCAGATAAAAACATCACCTACGTCCTCTTCGAAATGCGCCAAGAAACCGATTACGTGGCTCACCACATTCAAAAGGTAGTCGCATTTTTTGCAGGCATGGAGAATTTTGCGCAGCAGCGAAAAGAAGAAAATCATCAAGTAATTTATTGGAAATTAGATGATGAAAAAAATACGCAGAGCCTCGTCGAAAATCTAAAAGTCGTCATTTCGGAAAATAAAATTGAGCATTTTGAATATCAATTACCAGATGAATATCGACTGGACGAACAATTAAAAAGCTTTTGCGAAGCGATAGAAATTACTTCACAAGTATTTGATTCAGAACATTTTATGAGCACTCGATTAGAGTTGCGTGATTTTTTTGAAGGAAAAAAAACGTACCTCATGGAATCGTTTTATCGAAGTATGCGACGCAAGTATGATTTGATGATGGACGGTGATCAACCGGTGACGGGAAAATGGAATTACGATAAAGAGAATCGAAAAAAACTGCCCAAAGATCATGTCCCACTAGAACCATTAGTTTTTGAAAAAGACGTTTCTAAAATCCATCAGCGCATCGTGGACGCAGGAGTAAAAACGATCGGGAATATTGATCCGACTAATTTTATTTGGGCAACGAATCGAGCAGAAGCGTTGGAGGTTTTAGATTTTTTCATCAAAAAATGTCTCCCACTTTTTGGTACTTATCAAGATGCGCTGACGCCACATTATTGGTCGTTGTATCATTCGCGAATTTCCTTCAGTATGAATGTGAAAATATTGTCGCCCCTCGAAGTCGTCAATGCTGCGATTGCCCATTGGAAAAAAAATCAAGAGGAGATTTCGATTGCCCAAATTGAAGGTTTTGTGCGACAAATTATTGGTTGGCGAGAATACATGCGAGGTGTTTATTGGGCAAAGATGCCTGACTTTGCCACGCTTAATTTTTTGGAACATAACAATACACTTCCAAGTTATTTTTGGACGGGAAAAACTAAAATGCATTGCGTTCGACACGCGGTTCAGCAGTCTTTGGATTATGCCTACGCGCATCATATTCAGCGATTAATGGTGACTGGGAATTTTGCTTTGTTGGCTGGAATTTCTCCTGATGAATTGGATGAATGGTATTTGGGGATTTACATTGATGCGATTGAATGGGTAGAAATTACGAATACGCGAGGCATGTCGCAATTTGCAGATGGAGGAATTGTAGGAACAAAACCTTACGTGAGTTCTGCCAATTATATTGACAAGATGAGTCACTATTGTAAAACTTGTTTTTACAATAAAAAAGAAAAAACGGGGGAGCGAGCTTGTCCATTCAATAGTTTATATTGGAATTTTTATGATCGACATCGAGAGAAATTAGAAAAAAATCCAAGGATTGGAATGGCTTATCGATTGTGGGATAAAATGGATGGGGAGAAGCGAGCAGATATTTTAAAGCAGGCAGATATTTATTTGAATGATTTAGAGAATTTGTAGTACTTCCGAAGCTCCGGCTTTGGAAATCATTTAGTTCCGACGCCCATACGGGCAAGCGGGAGCTTTGGAAGTACTTCCACCAAATTTGAAATCATCAGCATCTTTATCTTCAAAGACTTTTGATAAAAAACCATTGCTGAAATTTCACTCAATATCGTATCTTACTTTTTCTAAAAATAATATTATGAAACTACCAAGAATAATCAGAGTACCTAAGCACCATAAATTTAGTTACACGCCTAGACATTACGATGCAAAGAAAGAAGACTTGGAGCGACGGGTTGAGATTGCCAAAGGATCGCAAGAAGATAGTTCCGAAGCGAGGAAAGCAAGAATCAAATCACAGTTGCGTCGAGGAAGGAATAGTAATCCAGGATTGCGAAAGCAATTGGTATTTAAGTCTAATATGTTACTCTTGGGGATTATTGTAGTACTAGTTGTAGGGCTGTTTATAATGATTAATGTATATTTGCCAGAGATGATGAAGTGATTTTGAGTGATTATTGATTTAAGATTAAGAATTAATGATTTCCCATTGTAAAGTTTAAATATTGGGAAAATCCATAATCATCAATCCATAATTCATCATTCAATTTTTTTTAGAAAACAAAAAAGTAAGAATAAATTATGGCTGATGTGATTCAGCTCCTACCCGATTCTATTGCAAATCAGATTGCCGCCGGTGAGGTGATTCAGCGACCTGCTTCTGTGGTGAAAGAATTGATGGAGAATTCGATTGACGCGGGAAGTACTCAGATCAAATTAATAATTAAAGATGCTGGGAAAACACTAATTCAAGTCATTGATAACGGTTGTGGCATGTCAGAAACTGACGCACGGATGAGTTTTGAACGACATGCGACTTCCAAGATTCGAGAAGCTAAAGATTTGTTTGCGATCAAGACGATGGGATTTCGAGGCGAAGCAATGGCTTCGATTGCAGCGATTGCTCAAGTGGAAATGAAAACTCGAAAACACAACGAAGACGTCGGAGTTCGGTTAATGATGGAAGGTTCAGAAATCAAATCTCAAGAACCTTGTCAATGCAATGCAGGCACTAGCCTTTCTATTAAAAATTTATTTTACAATGTTCCAGCGCGGCGTAATTTTCTAAAAACTACGACGGTCGAAATGCGTCATATCATTGATGAGTTTCAAAGAGTTGCGCTAGCGAATCCAGATATATTTTTCTCCCTTCATCATAATGGTACAGAAGTTTTTCATTTGCCTGAGAGTAATTTGCGTCAGCGAATTGTGAATATATTTGGGCAACACAGTAATAAAAAATTAGTTCCAGTTTTAGAAGAAACGGAAGCATTGAGCTTGGAAGGATTTGTGGGAAAACCTGAGTTTGCGAAAAAGACGAGAGGCGAACAATTCTTTTTTGTCAATCGAAGGTTTATCAAAAGTGGTTATTTGAATCACGCTTTGATGGGAGCTTACGAAGATGTTTTGGCAAAAGATACTTACCCTTTATACGTTATTTTTATTGAAATTGATCCTGCAAGAATTGATATCAATGTGCATCCAACGAAGCAAGAAATTAAATTTGACGATGAACGATTGGTTTATAATTATTTAAAAGTTTCGGTTCGTCATGCTTTGGGACAATACAGCATTACGCCTACTTTGGATTTTGACCAAGAGCAAATTTTAAATAATCATCCACTTCCAAACATGAGTGATTCAAGAAGAGAAGCGACTTCTGCTCCTCCATTTTTAGGAGGTTCTGGAGGGAGTACTTCAGGAAGTTCTTCAGGTGGTACCACTAGCGGAGGTGAGCGATATGAAACGTTTTCTTCGAAGGCAAATAACTCACCATTGGATAGTTCTAATTTGCAGAATTGGAAAAAGATGTACGACGGTTTGGATGAATTCGATGAAAAGCAAGATGAGAAAATTGGCGACCAACCGATCACGATTGAAAGTAGAATGTCGGAAGGAAATGAATTGGATGATGGAAACCATAGTTTCTCAAAAGACATAAAACCATTATTTCAAATTCACTCTACCTACATTGTTAGTCATATCAAATCAGGATATATTTTAGTAGATCAACAAGCAGCGCATGAGCGAATTTTGTATGAGCGATATTTGAGTATGTTGAATGAAAAGGAAGTGGTGACTCAGAAAGAATTGTTCCCTCGGAACATCACGCTCAATCCTGCGGACGCTGAAATTTTAAAAGATTTATTACCACAAATTAATTTGTTGGGATTTGATATTCAAGAGTTTGGGAAAGATGCATTTGTTATTCATGGCGTTCCTGCTGATTTGAAATCATCGCAGGATGAACAAAAAATCATTGAGCAATTATTGGAACAATATAAATCGAATCGAGCTTTAGATTTGAATATTTTGGAAAATATAGCTCGCGCGATGGCTCGAAGTTCTGCGATCAAAAAAGGCCAGAGTTTGACTCAAGAAGAAATGATAGAGTTGGTGGATAAATTATTTGCATGCGCAATGCCATTCACCAGTCCAACAGGGAAAAAGTGTTTTGTAACTTTTGAGTTGGAGGAGTTGGCGAAAAAATTTAGTGTGTAAGTATATTATTATTATTATTATTTTGACGGTTAAATTGGTTTTGCTTCGCAATTGTTAAACTGTTATTTACGATCAGGATAAACAGCATAACAACAGTTAGTTTATATTTTCATTTCCTCCCTTCACCCAAACCACCCGCTGAGGGAATGGAATTTCCACTTTGTTTTTCCTAAATGCATGATCGATTTCAAATCTCAAATCACTTCTCACATCTTCAATTCGCATAAAATTTCGAGAGAAAAAATGTAATTCAAAGTCTAAAGATGAGTTTCCAAAATCTATAAATCGAACAAATGGATTTGGGTGTTCAACAATTTCAGGATGCCCAGTAGCGACGCTTAAAAGTATATTTTTAACCAATTTCGTATCGGAACCGTAAGCGACTCCAACATTGATTTGGAACCTCACTTTTTCATCTAAATGACTCCAGTTGATCACATTGTCAGTTACTAACTTTGAGTTGGGAACGACGACCGTGATGCGGTCTCGCGTTTCAATTAATGAAGTTCTTAAGCCAATTTCTTTTACCGTTCCTATCATTCCTCCAATATTTAGAACATGTCCAATCTCAACCGACCGCTCAAATAACAATACAATTCCGGAAAAGAAATCATTAAAAGTTTGTTGTAATCCCAAACCAATCCCCACCAAAAGCGCAGCAGCACCACCCCACAAAACAGTCATCTCAATTCCCAAACTAGAAATCGCCCACAACATTGCCATCGTATAAATGACATATTTTAACAATTGATTAATCGCATATTGAGAGCCCGTATCAATTTTACTTCGCTTATAATATCGAAACAAAACCAACTGAGTCACCATCCAAAATATCAGCCTAGCAGCCAAAATAATCAAAACTGCTTCGAGAATATCCGACACTCTGATTTGCGTATTCGTCAGATTGATAACAGTATAACTTTCTAGATTAAAACTCTGCAAGACTAAAAATATAGCCGCAGCATAAACGACTAGTCGCACTAAGTTTCCTCCGTTGCTATTGGTTTCCTTAGCATATTTTTCAACAGAAGTTTGGTAATCTAAATCATTCCGACTTCGATGATAATTGTAAACTAAAACTTTTGAAGCCAACCAATCCAACATCCCAGCCACTTGCCAAATCGTCAAAGCATACAAAACAGTCGAAACTCGAACACCCACATTTTTCATTTGATAGAGTAGGAAATCAATCTCAAGCGACCAAACAGTTCCTATCAATGCAATCAAAATAAAGATATTTCGAATACTTCTTAAAATTCTCGAGTTCTTTCGAATGACATATTTCTCCTGTGCAAAATATTTTGGTAAAACCTTTTTGATCACCAATTGATAAATCAAAAAAGTCCCGACTAAAACGATTCCCCAGCTAATGAGTTGGCGCACCGTTACGTCGTGATTGCCGATGTTAAAAAGCACTTCTTTGAGGAAATCGTTAAAGCTCATTTTTAGGTTTAAATTTATTTAATTCTGAAAAGTACCTATTTATAAATATTTTAAAGTTTTTTTACAAAAATATTTCAATCTAATTTTTTTAGCCGTAGCACTATTCTCTGAATCGTTTCCCGTTGGACGACTTTCCAAGTCGTTTTACTAGTGAGCGACTTGGAAAGTCGCTTGACGGGAAACGATTCGGAGAATCGTCTTACTTGATAATCTAATTTTTTCATCATGCAAAAAGCACTAGTCAACTACTTTAAGTCATGCTATCAATCGGATTACCGAGCGATTAGTTTGCTTAATTTCTATAGTGCAAAAGTAGAACATCCACTCATTTTAGAAAGTGCAGAATTATTGCAAGGCAAAATTTTGGAATTTCCAGTTCCTACTGATTGGGGCGAAAAAGTAGACCAACGACTGGCTATCTATTCCAAGGAAAAAGCACTGTATTGTTGCTCTTTTTTTATGTTTGGAGAGATGACGGTGGCTGGGAAAAAGCAAAAAATTGTTGCGCCACTTTATTTGCATCAAGTGGAAAGGAAAATAGAAAATGAAATTTTTTATATTTCAATTGATGCCGAAAACCCAATTATTAATCCAGCGATTCTTCAAGCTGCCGAAAATATCCAACCTGGTCTTTTAGAAAATCTTACTCGGAAACTACCAAAAGGATTTATTCAATTTGATCAAGTTTTTGAAATAGAAAAAACGCTAAAAGAGATTTTTCCAATATTAGATTTTTCCAAAATAGAAAATTATCCTTCCCTGTGGACGAACAAAATGTTGAAAGATTTTCAAAAAGAAAGGAAAGGAAATTCATCATTTGCGATTGTTCCAGCTTGCGGAATTGCGATGCTAAATAAACCAGTTGGTTCGCGCGGTATTTTAAATGAGTTGGAAAAAATGTCTGAGAGGAATAATTTTTCGACTCCGTTAAATGAAATTTTTGGAAAAACTAAGCAAAAGAAATTTTCCAAAAAAATCGATTTAACCGTTCCCATCGTTTTAAATAAAAGCCAAGAAAATATTTTACAATCTACTTTTGCTCATCATTTGACTTTAGCAATTGGTCCTCCAGGAACGGGCAAGTCATTCACGATTGCAGCCTTGGCAGTTGAGTTGATGAGTCAAGGGAAATCAGTTTTGATTGCTTCCAAAAATAACCAAGCAGGAAATGTCGTAGCCGATAAGATTGAAAAAGATTTTGGGTTGGAGGGCATCGTCGTTCGAGCGGGAAAGAAAGATTATAAAAAGGTACTGCAAAAAAGATTGGAAAATTTGTTAGGAGGAATTGGTTTGGTGGAAACCTCAAAAGAGGAAGTGAGAACACTTTTTAAGCAAGTGAAAAAACAAATCAAGACGCTCGCCGCACTCGAAAAGAAAATCAACTCAAGAGCAAAAATAGAAATTGAAAGAGGTGATTTTTTATTTCAATACAATGAATCTTTTTTCCAGAAAATCAAGATGTATTTTTTGACCAACAAAATGGAGCAGGAAATTCCGCTTTGGAAAAAAATGTTTTTACTCGAAAATGAACTACTTCAACGAAATAAAAATTTAAAAAAATTAATCCAACTTCGGTTTTACCAATTTCTAAACCAAGCTTTAAATCAGTCGAGATATGAAATGCAAGATTTGGTAAAAGCCTTCAAAGCCAGAACGGGTAATCGAAAAGAATCTATTTTTGAAGAAATTAATTTTGCCAAAATTTTAAAAGCATTACCGATTTGGGTCGCTAATGCTACGGACATCAACAAGGTCCTTCCTTTACAAAAAGAACTTTTCGATGTGGTGATTATTGACGAAGCAACGCAATGTGATATCGCTAGTTCATTGCCAATTTTGCAAAGAGGAAAATCCGCTGTCATTGTTGGCGATCCCAAGCAATTGCGCCACATGTCTTTTCTTTCTCATGCCAAACAGAATCAATTAATTGAACAATTTGAAGTTGGAAATCGAGATGCACAACAATTAGATTACCGAAACAATAGTTTGCTCGACATGGTCTCTGATTCGATTAAAAGTCAAAAGCAAGTGCATTTTTTGAATGAACATTTTCGCAGCATGCCTGATATTATTCAATTTAGTAACACTCATTTTTATGATGGAAAATTGAATATAATGACTGCCTGTCCTGCGACTTTGCTACGCCAACATGCTTTTTTACATTCCGTAAATGGGCAACGAAATAAAACAGGCTATAATAAAAAAGAAGCAGATTCGATTTTTGAAATGGTCAAATCGATTGTTGAAGAAGAAAAAAATGTAGCAGTAAACTTGAGTCAAAGCATTGGGATACTTTCTCCATTTCGAGATCAAGTCGATTATTTGCAACGTCGAATTTTAAAGCTTTTTTCTGCCGAAGAATTGGAGCGACATCAGATTTTGATCGGAACACCTTACGCATTTCAAGGAGAAGAAAAAGAAATTATGTTTCTATCTTTTGCCTTAGATGAGGAAAGTCATTTTGCTGCATTTAATTATTTGGCACGAGAAGATGTCTTTAATGTGAGCATTACTCGAGCGCGTTCTTTGCAACATGTCTTTATTTCTTTTTCGCGAGAAAAAATAAAAAACGATAGTTTGCTAGCCAAGTTTATTTATGGATTAGAAAATCATAACAGTACTCCTGCATTTTTAAATCAGGAAAAATCAGATATATTTTTAGAAGAAGTAATTGAAAGTATTCGTTCATTTGGAATTCAGGAATGGCACGTTGCTTTTCCAATTGCAGGAACTGAAATTGATTTAGTAGTAGTCCATGCAGGGAAAAATTTTTGCATTGATTTGATTGGTTTTCCAGGAGAGTTTGAAACAGCTTTGCCGATTGAAAGATGGAGGCTGTTGGAACGAGTTGGATTGAGTACATTTACATTACCATTCAGCGCATGGTATTTTGATCAGGAAAGATGTGTGGCTGCGTTGCAAGATTTTTTAAAATAAAAACGCTGTGTCTCCCCGTCTCTGCATTCAATAATTTTAAATTGTACGTGACATTTATACGAAGTATAAAAAATAAAAACAAATGATTATTTCCGCAAATATCGTCGATATCCCTAACCGCCAAATCTATTTTGGTGAAGTAAATTTTGAAAATGGAAAAATAAAAAGCATCGAAAAAAAGTCAGGCGAAAGCGATTTTTTTCTCTTGCCAGGATTTGTGGATGCGCATGTGCACATCGAAAGTTCGATGTTAGTGCCTTCCGAATTTGCGAGAATCGCCGTCACTCACGGAACGGTGGCGACCGTTTCTGATCCACATGAAATTGCCAATGTGATGGGAATCGAAGGCGTTTATTTTATGATTAAAAATGGAAAAGAAGTTCCACTTAAGTTTAATTTTGGTGCGCCTTCTTGCGTACCTGCTACCAGTTTTGAAACAGCAGGAGCAGTCATCGGAATTGATGGTATCGAAGAAATGATGAAAAATCCAGACATCAAATATTTAGCAGAAATGATGAATTACCCAGGTGTTCTTTTCGAAGATCCAGAGGTCATGGCAAAAATTGGAGTTGCTAAAAAATATGGAAAACCTATCGATGGTCATGCGCCAGGCTTGATGGGCGAGGATGCTAAAAAATATATTTCCGCAGGTATTTCTACCGACCATGAATGTTTTACTTACGAAGAAGCTTTGGGGAAATTGGATTTGGGGATGAAGATTTTGATTCGGGAAGGAAGCGCTGCGAAGAACTTTGAAGCCTTGATTGACTTGTTGCCAAAGCATGCTGATCGGATGATGTTTTGCTCAGATGACAAACATCCCGACGATTTGATCGAAGGACATATTAATCAATTGGCTGCACGAGCGGTCGCCAAAGGCTGCAATATTTTTGATGTTTTGCAAGCAGCCTGCATCAACCCTGTGGAGCATTATAATTTGGAAGTTGGGCAAATGAAAGTTGGGGGCGATGCAGATTTTATCTTAGTTCATGACCTCGAAAATTTTAAAGTAAAAGCAACTTATATCAATGGCGAATTGGTTAGCGAAGATGGCAAAAGCTTTTTTGAGTCAGTCGAAACAGAAATTATCAATAATTTTTTTACCGACAAAAAATCACCAACCGATTTCCAACTTGAAGCAAAGTCAGATCAAATTCAAGTCATCAAAGCTATTGATGGCGAGATCGTAACGAAAAGTTTTTTAGCCAAAACAAAAACCAAAAATGGATTAGCCATTTCTGATGTGGAAAATGATAATTTGAAAATGACTGTCGTCAATCGTTATCAAAATCAAACCCCTGCGATAGCATTTATCAATAATTTTAATTTAAAAAAAGGAGCAATTGCTTCCTGCGTTGGACACGACTCTCACAATATTATTGCAGTCGGAACAGATGATGAATCACTTTGTCGAGCAGTCAATTTGATTATCGAAAATCAAGGAGGGATTTCAGCGGTGAGTGCGGAGGAAGAACAAGTATTGCCCTTGCCGATTGCAGGAATTATGACGAATGCTGATGGTTATGAGACGGCAAAAGTTTATGCTGAAATTGATTCTTTTGTAAAAGATAAATTAGGGTGCACCTTGACTGCACCTTTTATGACTTTATCATTTATGGCATTATTGGTTATTCCACAATTGAAATTGAGTGATCAAGGATTATTTGATGGAAAAGAATTTAAGTTCATTCAGGTTTTTGTTTAAAAAAGATATAAGTTGAATTTTATTTCTTTCTAAAGTTCCCTTTCAACCTCCAGTATAGATTTTATGTGACTTTCTATAGTTATCCATGTAAGTAAAAATTATCATGTGTTTTTGGTTAGAATTATATTCAATGTAGTGATATTTATTTTTAACTAAGTAATTGGTCATTATTAAATATAGAATTTTGACGAGGTAATTTTTTTGCTAGTTTTTTCAAGAAAATTATTGCATACCCTATGGTCTGGAATTATTTTTTTGGAGAAAATGGCGAAAAAATAAACCGTCAAAAACTATATTTAATATTGACCAGTTACTTAATACGTTGAAAATCAATGTGTTCTAGGTAGGGAAATAGTTTTTAATTATGCATCTTTTATTGATTTCTGGTCAGGTTTTTGTTACTAGTTTGTGACAAACACGAAAAGTTCAATTATAATTTTATTATAAACGTACACTTTTCAAACTGATTTTTAAGAACACTATTGAACAACATAATGAGAAAAAAAATAACTAAACCCGTCAGGAAAAATTATTTTTTCCTAGTCTTCATTATTGGAGTGCTAGCCTTTTCTTCTTGTCGAAAAGAAGACGTCCCTGCACCGAGTACATTTACCAAAGAAAAAAGAGAAATGTTGGGCGATCAAATGAGAATTACGATTGCAGCAGATCCAGTTAATTTTCCAATTTTGTCTCACGACTCACCAGCCGATTCCGCTTATTGGTATATTCAAAAATTATATAATCAAGCTCATAATATTTTTAAAATCGATGGACAATCTCCTTCAGGTGACCGGTGGGATCGAAATCGAGAATGGCAAGTAATGATTTTAGATATAGACGATGTCAAGACGGCTTTTACCACTCCAGGAGGACATCTTTATCTTTCCACAGGCCTTCTAAAGTCTTTGGAAAAAGAATATGAGCTATATTATATTATGACATTTGAAGCGACTTTGATGCATAAGAAATATTTATTGAATCGCCTGATTAATGAATTCAATACGACTACGTTAAATAATTTTGTTCAAGGAATTCCACCACCACTTGGCTCATCTACCTTAAGAGATGTTTCAATAATGCTCGGTGAACTCAAGTTCGATGAAACGATGACAAGCGAAATGGATGAAATTGCGGTTTCTCAAATTTGCCAAACTTCAATATTTGATCGAACAGGAATTATTTCAATAATGGATTACTTGGATGAGGCTGATACAAAATGGATGCAAACTAGAAGGTCTTATGATTATCGAAACCAGATAGATTATATTCTAAATCTTCCAGTTGCCTCAGGCGATGATTGTGGAACTTTTAGATCTAATGGAGGTTATCAAAAATATATTTTAGATCGATTATAAAAAAGTAAAACTAAAAAAGAAATATAAATTCCCCTGAATCTTCTAATTGAAGATTTGGGGTTTTTTGTTTCAACAGTTAGCGCAGCGAAAACAATCGAATAGTAAAAATAATAAATCGGGGTTTAAAAAAGTCAGTTATTTGACACGAAACAAAGCCATGTATTTTAACGTTTCATGTCTGACATTTTTTTAATAAATTTGCGGCACCTTAAAATAAATTTGTCCTTGATTTGAAGTAGGATTTTAAAAAAAAATATAAAAACGATAATGGTAGAAAAAAAATATAAATCTGATGTAGAAGCAGTAGATGCACTAGCGAATGCTTACAAAGCGCTTTCTTCCGAAATTTCAAAAGTAATTATTGGTCAAGAAGATGTAGTCAAAGCGGTAATCATTTCATTATTTAGTAATGGGCATAGTTTGCTGGTAGGAGTTCCTGGGTTGGCAAAAACATTATTAGTCAGTACCATTTCAGAGGTATTGGATTTGAGTTTTAAACGAATTCAATTTACACCCGATTTGATGCCTTCAGATATTACAGGTTCTGAAATTTTAGATGAAAGTCGTCATTTCAAATTTCATAAAGGACCATTATTTGCCAATATAGTTTTGGCGGATGAGATCAACCGGACACCTCCAAAAACTCAAGCAGCACTTTTGGAAGCAATGCAAGAACGTTCAGTAACGGTAAATGGTGTTCGACATATTTTGCCTTCGCCATTTTTTGTTTTAGCTACGCAGAATCCGATTGAGCAAGAAGGAACCTATCCTTTGCCAGAGGCGCAGTTAGATAGATTTATGTTTAATATTACGTTAGATTATCCATCCTATAAAGAGGAAATTGCAGTTGTGAAAGCAACAACAACGCAAACAAAATACGACTTAAAAAATATCGTAACAGGTGAGCAGATTTTATTTTTCCAACAATTAATTCGCAAAATTCCAATTGCAGACAATGTACTGGAATATGCAGTTAGTTTGGCATCTAAAACTCGACCAAATACAAAAATGGCGACTCAAGAAGTGAATGATTATATTTCTTGGGGAGCAGGCCCGAGAGCTTCGCAATATTTAGTTTTGGGAGCAAAATGTCATGCAGCAATTAGTGGAAAATATTCTCCAGATATCGAAGATGTTCAAGCGATTGCAAATTATGTTTTAAGGCATAGAATCGTTAGAAATTATAAGGCAGAAGCAGAAGGAATCACAGAGGAAGATATAATTAAAGGATTGTTTTAATTTCGATTTGTAGTTTGAAAAAAGGTCTAAAGGTTTTTTTGAAAAATTTTTAGACCTTTTTATTGCAAAATATGTTTGTCTAGCGTTAGAATTTTTATCTTGCGGGGGACCCTAGACCTTAAAACATATTATATCTTACAATTCAAATTTTTAATAAAAATTAAAAGAGAAAACGGTGAACGGGAAACAACTACCTACTTATATAGATCATACAACACTCAATATTGAGACTAAGAAGACGGATATAAAGAAATTATGTAAAGAGGCAGAAGCCAATAACTTTTATGCAGTTTGTGTGCCTCCGTATTTTGTTCAAAACGCTTCCATGTTGTTAAAAGATAGTGATGTGAAAATTGTAACTGTCATTGGATTTCCTTTTGGATATTCAGCAACACCTTCTAAAGCTGCGGAAATTCACAAAGCGATTGACGATGGAGCAGATGAATTAGATGTCGTTATCAATGTGAGCGCGGTGAAAAGTGGAGATTGGAACTATGTGCAAAATGATATTAAAACAGTTACACTTGCCACTCAAATGAAAGGTAAAATTATCAAAGTGATTTTGGAGACAGGACTTTTGACTAAAAAAGAAATAAAAAAACTTTGTGAGATCTGTGCAGAGGCTGGAGTAAATTTCGTTAAAACTTCAACTGGGTTTAATGGGGAAGGAGCAACGGAAGAAGTAGTTGAGTTTTTAAGAGACAATCTTCCGAGTTCTATTAAAATAAAAGCATCGGGTGGAATTAAAAGTACGAAAAAAGCGCTAAGAATGCTAGAAGCAGGTGCAGATAGATTAGGAACTTCTTCGGGTATAAAAATTATCAAAGGAATAGAAAATTTGTCATGAAAAGAATTGTAAGTCTATTATTAGGGGTTTTGTTTTTTTGTATCGCATCACATGCACAAGTACAAATAACCGAAGATCCTGCTGTGGCATCCTTAGTGCAAAGGCATATGGATCAAAATAGAATGTCGACAACTATTTCAGGTTGGCGCATTCAGCTATTGGCGACGACAGATCGAAGGAAGGTAGAAAATGAAGAATCGAAATTTATTCAAAGATATCCATTGATTCAAGTGGATTGGGTACACTCCAAACCATATTATAAATTAAAAGCTGGTGCTTTTGCCAATCGGTTAGATGCCACTAGACTTCTGAAAGAATTTAACAAATACTATCCAAGTGCATTATTGACTAAGAGTGATGTCAGAATTGATGAAGTTTTAAATTGATTAACGTCGGTAACATATCTCCACAAGAATGAGTATTCGCGCTCGTAGAAATAACGGATTCCAGAATGTAGATTTGCAAACCCTAAGTTATTACATAGGGCTAGTGGTGGTGGGCTGGATGATGATTATTGCTGCTACCGCTAAGGGAAATGATTTTGGAGAATTGAGCAATGAAGCAACTAAGCAAGGGTTTTTCATCATAATTTCCTTCGTACTCATTGTAGGTATTTCATTTATTGAATGGAAGTTTTGGAGAACATTTTCCTATATATTTTATGCACTTTCGATCTTGTCTCTGATTGCCGTGTTGATTATTGGTAAAAAAGTGAGTGGGGCAACTTCGTGGTTTAGTATAGGTGGATTTAGTTTACAACCTTCGGAGTTTGCTAAGTTTGCGACTTGTTTGGCCATGGCAAGTTATCTGAGTTCCTACAATGCTAATCTCAAAATATTTAAATCTCAGTTCATTGCTTTTGGCTTAATTACCATTCCAATTATTCTAATTCTTTTGCAACCTGATGCAGGTTCTGCTATAGTTTTTACCTCTTTTCTAATTCTCTTTTACCGACTGGGTTTATCAGAAAATTTCTACATTATTTCTTTAACGATAACGGCCTTATTCATTATCGCATTAATCTATGAACCTTATTATGTAGTGCTCTGGTTTATGATGCTTGGAGCAGGGATCTTTGTTTATAATATAAAAAATGAAAGACGAAGGTGGGCTATTGGATTTGCGTTGATGATTGCTGGAACCGTTTTAGGATTATATTTTTTTCGTCTATATCATCGAGAAATCTTTGTCGCTAATTTTTTATTGATTCCAATTCTGTCATTTAATCTTTGGAGAAATGGGCGAAAAGAATTAGTCAAATTACTTTTGCCTCTAATTATTTTTGGTGGAACATTTGCCTACGGTGCGAACTTTGCCTTCAATAATATTCTCAAACCTCACCAACAATCTCGAATTAACGTTTGGTTAAATCCATCTAAAGCACCCTCAGATGCAATTTATAATTTACGTCAATCCAAACTCACGATTGGTTCAGGTGAATTATCTGGAAAAGGATTTTTGCAAGGAACTCGAACCAAGTTAGATTTCGTTCCCGAGCAATCAACTGATTTTATTTTCTGCACAATTGGAGAGGAACAAGGCTTCATCGGAGTCTTTGGAATTATTGTACTTTACCTACTTTTTTTATATCGAATAACGGTTATTGCTGAAAGACAGCGATCTGATTTTTCTAGAAATTATGCCTACGGAGTCGCTGGTATTTTATTTTTTCACTTCTTTATCAATATAGGGATGACCATGGGCTTGGTCATGATTATTGGTATTCCGCTTCCATTTATTAGTTATGGAGGATCTTCCCTTTTAGCTTTTTCCTTGATGATTGGTGTTTTGTTGAAGTTGGATAGTAATCGATATTCAATCTAAAAAAAGGGAATATCGAATTCCGAACAAGGAATATCTGTTTGAGAAGTTTGACGATACTTCTCAAGAGAGCAATGTGAAATATCGTCGAACTTCTCAAATAGATATTCCTTGTTCGAAATTCGAAATTCAAAAACTCATCATTTATACTTCATCATTACTTTTTTCCCTACTTTTGCACCCTATGAAATTTGATTTACAACATACAGATCCAAACTCTAGCGCTCGTGCAGGAGTTATCGAAACGGCTCATGGGAAGATTGAGACGCCTATTTTTATGCCAGTAGGAACTTTGGGAACAGTCAAAGCTGTGCACCAACAAGAATTAAAAGACGAGGTAAAAGCTCAAATTATTTTGGGGAATACCTACCATTTATTTTTGCGTCCAGGAATGGATGTGATGGAAAAGGCAGGAGGTCTCCATAAATTTAATGGTTGGGATCGACCAATGTTGACGGATAGTGGTGGTTACCAAGTTTATTCCTTGAGTGGAACTCGAAAAATAAAAGAGGAAGGGGTCACCTTTCGTTCGCATATTAGTGGAGCAAAACATTTTTTCTCTCCTGAAAATGTCATGGATATTCAGCGAACGATTGGAGCAGATATCATCATGGCATTTGACGAGTGTACGCCTTACCCTTGCGAATATAATTATGCGAAACGCTCGATGGAAATGACGCATCGTTGGCTCAAAAGATGTTGCGACCGCTTCGATTCGACTGACCCAAAATATGGTTTTGAGCAAACATTAATGCCAATCGTCCAAGGAAGTACCTACAAAGATTTACGAATAAAATCAGCAGAAACAATTGCTGAATTTGATCGCCCAGCGAATGCTATCGGAGGACTTGCGGTAGGCGAACCTGCTGATAAGTTATACGCAACGACAGAATTAGTTTGCGGAATTTTACCAAAAGACAAACCTCGATACTTGATGGGCGTCGGTACTCCTGAAAATTTATTGGAGTGCATAGCTTTAGGAATTGACATGTTCGATTGCGTGATGCCCACTAGGAATGCTCGCCATGGACATCTATTCACTTCCCAAGGAATCTTGAATATGAAAAATGCAAAATGGAAAGATGACTTCAGTCCAATAGATGCTGAAAGTACCGCTACCACGAGTCGTTTTCACAACAAAGCTTATTTGCGACATTTATTTCAAAGCAAAGAACTTTTAGCTTCGCAAATTGCGTCGATACACAATTTGAGTTTTTATTTATGGCTAGTCGCAGAAGCTCGAAAGCATATTATTGCGGGAGATTTTTATGATTGGAAAAAAGGAATGGTGCCTAATTTAACTCGAAGACTGTAAAAACAGCTATGAACGATAAATGATGAACGATAAATCTTTTAACAATATCATAATACACACAGCAAGAAATTAACCGTTCATCATTAACAATTCACCATTAAAAAACTCATGTTAAAAAAACTCGATTGGTACATCATTAAAAAATTTTTATCCACCTTCTTTTTTACGGTGCTGATGATCACGATGATTTCTATCATCATTGATTTTAGTGATAAGGTAGAAGACTTTATTGAAGAGCCAGTTACCATCAAACAAATAATTGTGGATTATTATCTCAATTGGGTGTTGTGGATTAACGGTCTTTTATTCCCATTGGGAGTTTTGATCGCAGTTGTTTTTTTTACTTCACGGATGGCGTTTAACTCTGAGATCATTTCCATTTTTAATGCAGGAGTAAGTTTTAGAAGATTGATGGTTCCGTATTTAGTGGCGGGTGGTTTTCTGACTGCTTTGCATTTAATTGGAAACCATTATGTGATACCTAGGGCGAATGAAACCCATTATAATTTTCAACACACCTATATTTATCATCATAGTCAGAAAGTAAACGATGCCAATATGCATCTTTTTGTTGGACCAAATAAAAAGGTTTATGTTGAAAAATATAATAAAAGAGATACCTCTGCTAAAAACCTTCGGATTGAAAAAATTGAAAATAATCAATTGACTTACCTCTTCAAAGCGGGAACTGCCAAATGGATTGGCTCACCCAACAAATGGAGATTCAAGAATTATGAAGTCCGAACTTTCAACGAAAACCGAGAGTCACTTTTGATCGAAAAAGGAGCAGAATTGGATACGACACTAAATCTCACTCATTTGGATTTCATTTATTATAATGAAGATAAAGAAATGATGACGACGCCTCATCTTTTAGCTTTTATGAAAACGCGGAGGCAAAAAGGAAAAGGAAATTTGAAAAAATACGAAACCGAATTGCATCGAAGAACTGCTGAACCATTTACTATTCTCATCTTGACCATCATTGGTTTGGCTGTTGCCGCTAGGAAAGTTCGAGGAGGGATGGGGTTGCATTTGGCGATAGGAGTAGGAATTGGAGCGTTGTATATTTTCCTTTCTAAATTTTCGATTACGTTTGCGACCAACGAAACATTACCTCCGATGTTAGGAGTTTGGATGCCAAATATTATCTTTTTTATCGTAGCAGTTTACCTAGTTTCTAAAGCTCAAAAATAGAGACTTCCGTTTTCTGATAATAAAAGGAGAGGTGTTGAACATTGAAGTTTAACACCTCTCCTTTTTTTTATCAACTTTTTTTTAATAAAAGTTATAAAAAATCAGAACTTTCAATATTATTTGAAAATAAAGTATTTTTAATAAAATAAGTAAAATAGGGTTAATTGTCTGATTGTCAATTGGTTATGTGTTTAAAAGTACATGTAGTGGTTAAAGTGTCCTACTGGAGACGTCATTTTGTTTAATCAAAGTTTGGATTTTGTTTAACAATGGTTTAAATTTGTGTACCATTAAGAAGCAAACAGTTTAAAATTATTCTCTAAACAATATTAATTATGTCAACCCTAGAATTTAACGGTCAATACGAGGGAATGTCAAAGTTACTTCACTCTTTTGCCTACAACCTCACGAAGAATACGGAGGACGCAAAAGACCTTTATCAAGAGACATCTTTTCGTGCGTTGACTAACAGAGACAAATTTCGTCCAGGTACAAATTTTAAAGCATGGTTATTTACCATCATGAAAAATATATTCATTAATAACTACCGTAAAAAGATGCGAGCGAATACCATTATGGATTCGACCGACAATGATTATTATATCAATTCAGGTAGCGTTGTAGTCTCCAATAAAGCAGAAAGCAACATCATGATGGATGAGTTGACTGCAATGATTGACGGAATGGAAGACGGAATTCGAATTCCATTCATGATGCATTATGAAGGTTTCAAATATCAAGAAATTGCGGATAAGTTAGAATTACCGCTTGGTACAGTTAAAAGTAGAATCTTTTTTGCTCGAAAAGAGATGAAAGGTTTGATCAATAAACGGTACGGTAATATGGCAATTTTAAGAGCAAAAAACTAGGACAAGTTTAAAAAAAGAATCAAATTTTTTTAAAGAAAGGTGGCAAATGCAAATTTGTTGCCTTCTTTATTTTTATGCTTAGCTTTGCGAACTTGGTGAGGGTGAACTTTAGCCTTTCTCAAATGCACTCTCACGAAGTTCGCAAAGCTTACTTTAAAATAAATAAATGGATCAAAAATTTTTCACCAAACAACTTTTAAAATGGGCAAAAACCATTGACCGACCGATGCCTTGGAAAGGGGAGAAAAATCCATACTTCATTTGGTTGTCAGAAATTATTTTGCAACAAACTCGCGTCGAGCAAGGCCTTCCTTATTTTTTAAAGTTCAAAGAAAAATATCCGACGGTTCACGATTTGGCGAATGCGCCAGAAGATGAAGTGATGAAATTATGGGAAGGATTGGGCTATTATTCTCGCGCTAGAAATTTACATTTTACCGCCAAAAATATTTCGGAAAATCTCAATGGGGAATTTCCCAAAACGTTAGATGAGATATTGAAACTCAAAGGTGTCGGAGTTTACACCGCCGCTGCGATTGCCTCTTTTGCGTATGATTTGCCGCATGCGGTGGTGGATGGAAATGTGTATCGAGTACTGTCAAGATATTTTGGAATCGAAACGCCGATTGATTCTACTGAGGGAAAAAAAGAATTTGCCGCACTTGCAAATGTATTGTTAGAAAAAAAGAAAGCGGCGACTTACAATCAAGCAATCATGGATTTTGGTGCAACCCAATGCACGCCAAAATTAACTGATTGTAAAAATTGTTTTTTGAAAAAAAACTGTGAAGCTTTCCAAAAAGGAAAAGTTGCAAACCTTCCCATCAAGTCTAAAAAAATCAAAAAGAAGACGAGGTATTTTAATTATTTAGTGCTTAATGTAGGAGGAGATGTTTGGGTGCAAAAAAGAACTCAAAAAGATATTTGGCAAAATCTCTACGAGTTTCCATTGGTAGAAACGGAAGCACTTTTAAAAAATGATGTGCTTTCCAAAAATGAAATTTGGCAAGATTTGATTCGAGATTTTGATTACGAAATAAAACATATTTCTACTCCCTTTCGACAGCAGTTGACTCATCGAACGATCATTGCTACTTTTTTGGAAATTGATTTGCCAGCCAATTTTTCAATTAAAAAAAATACTTATATTAAAGTAGATCGAAAAAACTTAAGTAAATTTGCGTTCCCGAAAGTTATTGATTTGTATTTAAAAGATAATTCGTTAAATTTATACTCAATGCTTCAAGATTTGGAGTGAGAAAACTAATTTTTTAAATAATAAAAAACGCACATCATGATTAACAAAGTCATTTTAGTTGGACGACTTGGCAAAGATCCAGAAGTTCGACATTTTGAAGGGGATTCTTCCGTAGCTGCTTTTTCTGTAGCAACTGATGATTCATATTTTGATAAAACAAAAGGAGAGAGAATTGATAGAACGCAATGGATAAATGTGGTTCTCTGGAATAGTTTAGCAGGCGTTGCCGAAAAATATTTAAAGAAAGGTTCTTTAGTTTATATCGAAGGAAAATTAACTACTCGAAAGTGGGAAGACAAAGATGGAAATGACAAATATACTACCGAAGTTATGGGACGAGTTATGAAAATGTTGAGCAAAGCAGAAGGTAGTAATTATTCAAATGTTCCTTCCGCTAGTGATGCTCCATCTGTAGTGAGTAAGCCAGCAGAACAAGTAATTGCAACTCCTGCTGTTGCTGCAACTGAAAGTGCGCCACCTGCAGCACCTACCGAAAAAAGTGCAGATGAAACAGGCGATGATTTACCATTCTAAAAATGAACTATTAGATTTTCGGTGGATTGTTTAAAAAAAATAATCCACCGAAACTTAAAAAATAAAACAATTGGATTCCATACCCGGAACATTCTTCGCTTCTCTTTTTAACTCCTCTTTTTTGCTGGCTGATTTTCCATTGTTGAAAGTAAGTGGTGCGGCAATTCTTATCATTATTTTACTGTTGTGTTCGGCTTTGATTTCAGGATCAGAGGTGGCATTTTTTTCTTTATCTCCCAATGATATTGATGATCTAAAACAAGAAAATAGCAAAACGTCTGAGCGGATTATCAAACTCAAAGAGATGCCTCGTACCTTGTTGGCGACGATTTTGATTAGCAATAATTTTATCAATATTGCGATTGTTGTTTTGTCACATTTTGTTTTGGGGAAAATAATGCCGACGGAGATTTTCACCAATTGGGCCGTTCAAATTGGTGCAGCAGATTATTTATCATTTCTTCCATTAGTTGATTTGACCAACGGAGATATAGCATGGTATGTAGAAAACTTAATCAAAGTAGTTGGAGTCGTTTTTCTTTTAGTTTTATTTGGAGAGGTTGCACCAAAGGTTTATGCAAACTTGAACAATATCAAGTTGGCAAAAATGATGTCAGGATCTTTGCGAGGTTTAAATAAATTCTTTTCTCCAGCTAGTAAAGTATTAGTTAATTGGACCAATTATATTGAAGGGAAATTAGAAGCAAAGGCGCAAAAGGCAAGTTTGATGAGCAAAGAGGATATTGACGAAGCGATTGAATTAACGGTGAGACATGATGATAATGCGGAAGAAGAAGTTGATATTTTAAAAAGTATTCTCAAGTTTGGAGATGTGACGGTGAAGCAAATTATGCGGTCACGAGTGGATGTCATAGCGATTGAATTCCGTACTGGTTTTCGGGAAGTTTTAAAATTAGCACGAGGGGCAGGAGTTTCTCGGATTCCGATTTTTGATGATGACTTTGATAATATCACCGGGATTTTATACACCAAAGATTTGGTTGGTTATACTGATGCAGGAGATGAGTTTGAGTGGCAAGCACTGATCAGAACAGATTTATTATACGTCCCTGAATCGAAAAAAATTAGCGACTTGCTCAAAGAATTTCAACAACAAAAATTACACATGGCGATGGTCGTGGATGAATATGGAGGAAGTTCAGGGATCGCAACCTTGGAAGATGTTTTGGAAGAAGTGATTGGTGAAATCAAGGATGAGTTTGACGATTTATCTGAAATTGATTTTACCAAAAAAAATGAATTCATCTATGTTTTTGAAGGAAAAACTTTGCTCAATGATATGTGCAGAGTCATGGATTTGGATACGACAACTTTCGATGAAGCCAAAGGAGATGCAGATACTATCGCAGGATTGATGCTAGAATTATTTGGCCAAATTCCAAAGATCAATGCGGAGTCATCGTACAATCAATATCGATTTAAGATCGTTTCTGTTACGAAACGAAGAGTGACACAAGTTCAGATTACCTTACCTAAAAAGACGTAAACAATAATTTTTGATGATTAATATTTTTGAAAAACAACAACAAAGCACTTCGCTGCTTTTAGCGGTTGCCCTCTTTTTTGCATTTGGTTTTATCTTGCAAAGTTGTGAAGATGAAGCGGCGGTAAGTCCTAAGCCACGAGGTTTTCCCAAAGTAGTTTATCCTGAAAAATCATATCAGTTATTCGATGAAGGGTATTGTAATTTTACCTTCCAATATCCTACTTATGCCAAGATTGAAAAGTCCAATTCATTTTTTGATGAGCGTCCAAATAATGAATGTTGGTTTGATATTTCTATTCCACAATTTGATGCAAAAATTCATTGTACCTATTCTCCGATTGATACAAAAGCAACTGGCGAAAAATTAAAAGCAGATGCCTTCGAATTAGCGCACAAACATAATATCAAAGCAAAATATATCGAAGAAATAAATATTGATACTAAAAATGGAGCGAAAGGAATTGCCTTTAATCTCGAAGGAGAAGTGGCTTCTCCGTTTCAGTTTTTTGTAACGGATGAGGAAAAACATTTTGTGAGAGGTTCTCTTTATTTCAACACGGAGGTTGCGCCCGATTCGCTCGCACCTATTTTTTCATTTGTCAAAAAAGATATAGAACAGATGATTAATACTTTGGAGTGGAAGGATTAATTTTACTGTTTTCGCCTCGCTATTGTTTTGATTGAAGTTAGCTTTGCGAAAGCCGTGAGTTGGCTAGGAGAAGAGCAAGTTTTCGTAAACCGGTGAGTAAAAAAAGCCGCTTTACGAACTTTCGCTCTTCTTCTTCTAGCCAACTCACGAATTTCGCAAAACTAGATTGTAGCAACAAAAAATGTTTCCACACCTCTGGTAGGTATATTCTAACCTCAGAAAAATGTTTCCGCACTTCTGGCAGATTTATT
>Ga0209712_10000157_pt1 | contig 59706 bp, 62 predicted proteins | sample ArcOceMetagenome_FD_187443 | JGI IMG/M metagenome (GOLD analysis project Ga0209712, IMG submission 187443) | Marine eukaryotic phytoplankton communities from Arctic Ocean - Arctic Ocean - Greenland ARC118M Metagenome (SPAdes) (version 2) | ecosystem: Environmental > Aquatic > Marine > Oceanic...
GGGAGACGAAAATCTATGAAACTCTCATAATCTAAAAAACAGTAATTTCGAAATTGTCTGTTTGTTACGAGTTTTCAAATTATGATTATACGTTTTTTTAAAAAAAATGTTATAAAAATATTTAAATAACAAAGTTTTATAGTTTAAATTATATTATTTCTTATCTATTAAAGATTTTTTCGTTTCCTTTAAAGTACTTTTTAGATAACTAACTAAATCTATTGTATTTAAAGATTTTTTAAAAAAAACTTGATTTCTTAAAAGATAAAAAGATATGTCAAAGATAAAAAAAATAATGAATAATATTTATTTATATTATTCATTATTTTTAAATATTTATTTAAAATTATAGTCAAAGTGACTCAACCAACAACAATTTTTTTAAAATATGTTGTGATCATTCTTTATTTTAAATTTATTTGATATTTAGAACTAGTCAATAGGACGCATTGATAATACTGGTTCATTAGCACGGTTAATACCTTTTTCGAAACCAGCAGCTGCCGCACGAGCACGACCTGAATGCCACCAGTGACCTACTAAGAAGAAGAATGCTAAAATCCAATGTGAACAAGTTAACCATGAACGCGGTGATACATAATTAACTGAGTTAATTTCTGTAGCTACACCACCTACTGAGTTAAGTGATCCTAAAGGAGCATGTGTCATGTATTCAGCAGCACGACGTTCTTGCCATGGCTGGATATCATTTTTAATTTTATTAATATCTAAACCGTTTGGACCACGTAATGGTTCAACCCATGGTGCACGTAAATCCCAGAAACGCATTGTTTCACCACCGAAGATAATCTCTCCACTTGGCGAACGCATTAAGTATTTACCTAAACCTGTTGGACCTTGCGCAGATGAAACATTTGCACCTAATCGTTGATCACGAACTAAGAATGTAAATGCTTGTGATTGTGATGCTTCTGGACCAGTTGGACCATAAAGTTCACTTGGATATGCTGTATTGTTATACCAAGCATATAAAGATGCTGTCCAACCCATAAGAGCAAGTGCAGCTAAACTATATGAAAGGTAAGCTTCACCTGACCATACAAAAGCACGACGTGCCCAAGCGAATGGTTTAGTAAAGATATGCCAGATTCCACCAGTAATACATAAAACACCAACCCAGATATGACCACCAATAATATCTTCCATATTATTTACAGAAACAACCCAACCGTCACCACCAAATGGAGAACGGAAAACGTAACCGAAAATAACAATTGGATTTAAAGTTGGTGTTGAAATGAAACGAACATCTCCACCACCTGGTGCCCAAGTATCATATACACCACCGATATACATTGCTTTAGCAACTAATAAGAATGAACCACAACCTAAAAGACATAAGTGAATACCTAAAATTGTTGTCATTTTATTTTTATCACGCCAATCATAACCAAAGAATGGGAATGATTCTTCTAATGTATCTGGTCCTAATAATGCGTGGTAAATACCACCAAAACCTAATACTGCTGACGAGATTAAATGAACTACACCAACTGCGAAATATGGTACAGTTGTAGTGATCTCACCACCTGGTCCAATTCCATAGCCTAATGTAGCTAAATGTTGCATACAAATAAAACCTTGTTCATATAAAGGTTTTTCTGGTACGAAATGTGAAACTTCAAATAAAATCATTGCACCAGCCCAAAATACCATTAAGCCAGCATGTGCTACGTGAGCACCTAATAATTTACCTGAAACATTAATTAAACGAGCATTTCCACTCCACCAAGCAAATCCTGTAGACTCAATGTCGCGACCTGCTATACTACTATTAAAGGGCGTTTCCACGTGGTAATACCTCCTCAGGGAATACAAAGTTTTCATGTGGTTGATCTTGTGCAGCCATCCACGAACGAATACCTTCGTTTAATAAAATATTTTTTGTATAGAATGTTTCAAATTCTGGATCTTCTGCTGCACGTAATTCTTGTGAAACAAAATCATATGCACGTAAGTTTAATGCTAAACCAACGATACCAAGAGCACTAACCCATAAGCCAGTTACTGGTACGAATAACATAAAGAAGTGTAACCAACGTTTGTTCGAGAATGCTACACCAAAAATTTGTGACCAAAAACGGTTAGCAGTAACCATTGAATACGTTTCTTCTGATTGAGTTGGTGTGAATGCACGGAATGTATTTGCTGCATCACCATCTTCAAATAATGTATTTTCTACAGTTGCACCATGAATCGCACAAAGTAATGCGCCGCCTAAAATACCAGCAACACCCATCATGTGGAATGGATTTAGTGTCCAGTTATGGAAACCTTGTAAGAATAATAAGAAACGGAAAATTGCTGCTACACCAAAACTTGGTGCGAAGAACCAACTTGCTTGTCCTAAAGGATATAACAAGAATACTGAAACAAATACAGCAATTGGACCTGAGAAAGCAATCGCGTTATACGGACGAATACCAACTAAACGAGCAATTTCGAATTGGCGTAAACAGAATCCAATTAAACCAAATGCACCGTGTAAAGCTACGAATGTCCAAAGACCACCAATTTGACACCAACGAGTGAAATCACCTTGTGCTTCAGGACCCCATAAAAGTAATAATGAATGACCCATACTGTTTGCTGGTGTTGATACAGCTGCTGTTAAGAAGTTACAACCTTCAAGATATGAACTTGCTAAACCATGTGTGTACCATGATGTTACAAATGTTGTACCTGTTAACCAACCACCAGTTGCTAAATATGCAGTAGGGAATAATAATAAACCAGACCAACCAACGAATACAAATCGATCTTTTTTTAACCAATCATCGATCAAGTCAAATAAGCCACGTTCTTGGTTTTGCCCAATAGCAATGGTCATATTTTAATAATCCTTTAATTTAATTATTGAAAGAATAAACGCTTATTTAAGTTTTTATCCTAAACTCTCTAACCTTAAATTATTATTGTACGTTAAAAATTTAAAAAATTATCTATTAAATCGTTAGAATGTTAATTAATTCTTTTATCGATTTCTTATTATTTAAATTGATGTTTATTGAGAGTAAAAAGTTTTATATTAAAATTTGATAAAATTAAACACCAATATAAATAAAAATTTCTTTGATTTTATAGTAAAATCATTAATATTAAATCTAATACTATTAATTAGCCTTAAAAAAACTTTAAAGATATATTATTATTTATGGAAACTTTATTATTATCTCGTTTACCAGAAGCATACGTTATTTTTAGTCCAATTGTAGACGTATTGCCAATTATTCCAGTTTTCTTCTTATTATTAGCGTTTGTATGGCAAGCTTCAATCGGATTTAGATAATTTACTTTTAAGCTTATAAATTAATTAAATCACTGTATAATACTATTCTAAAAATAGATATACGTACGTTTATAATAAAAATACAAATATATGGTAGAACCTTTATTATCTGGAATAGTTTTAGGAATGATTACAGTAACAGGACTTGGTCTTTTTGTTGCAGCGTTTTTACAATACCGACGAGGAAGTCAATTTGAAGTTTAGAATTTAAACTTCAAATGGGTTTTAAAATTTGCGGATTATTGGAGTTTAGAAAAATTATAAGATTTGAATTTTGATTATTTTTCTAAACTCTAATGTTAATTATTTATTATTTAAAATATGTACAGATGTTTGGCATAATATAATTGAAAATACCATTTAATTAATAATTATATATTTTTTTATTAATGTTATTCCTAAAAAAGCTAGTGAAGGGATTTGAACCCCCAACCTACGGATTACAAAACCGTTGCTCTACCATTGAGCTACACCAGCAAATATCGTTATACGATACGCAATTCAATATGTTAAACAAAACCTAGTTGAACTCATAAAAGTTCGTATAAATTTATTGTAGGATTGTTGTGATATTTTTTATCTTATATCATATTGTAATGATGTAATATGATAAATCATATTTTATTAACAATAATTTGTCAATACTAAATAATTTATTAATATTACATAACGTTCTTTAAATAAACCACCACGGGTGAAAAGGAAATAGTCCTAGTGCGATCAACAATCTTATTACTCTTATAATAACTCTTCTTAGGATCCATTTTAATATTATTCGGAGCCAGGGAAAGCTGGATCCCAATGAAACAATTGCCTGGTAATAAGGTGAGCGGCTTAAAAACGCCGGGATTATCCACTTCGTTAGCACTTTTCTTTTGATACCAGAACCTGAAAATAGTGCTGTACTTGCAATAGTCTTTAAACCCATACGTATTTTCTCCTTTAAAATTGTAATTATATATTATTATAACTTAATTATCGAGATATTGTGTAATAAATTTATAACTAGTCCTTTATAACTACTGAATAGGCCCAGTAGGAATTGAACCTACATTGGAAAATTAGAAGTTTTCTGTCCTAATCCATTAGACGATAGGCCCTCTCTTCAGCTAGTTAATGTGGGTGATACAGGATTTGAACCTGTGACCTTCTGCTTGTAAGGCAGACACTCTACCGCTGAGTTAATCACCCAGACTCTAATAAATCTATAATATAATTATATAGAAAAGTTAATTAAATGTCAAGAAGTTAAATTAAATATTTAAATGATTTAATATTTTAATAGGTCTAACTTTAATGTTGATTACTTTAATTCTTATAGACTCCCAATTTATTCTATTTGGAGTCTACAAGAATCAAAGTAATTTTTTTAGATAAACTTAATTATTTTATTAATTAGTATAGTTCATCTTCTTGGTGTACTAAGATTGTACAATCTGATTTAGGGTATGCAATACATGTTAAAACAAAACCGTCTGCTGTTTGATCTTCATCTAAGAATGTTTGTTCTGATTGATCAATTTCACCTTCAGTTACTTTACCAGCACAAGTTGAACAAGCACCAGCACGACATGAGTAAGGTAATTCAATTCCTTGTTCTTCAGCTGCATCTAAAACAAATACATCATCATTACAATCAATTGTTGAATCAACTTCATGCTCTTCGCTTAATAACGATACTTTATAAGTAACCATATAACTCCTTATTTTAAATAATTATAAAGTAAATATTAAAATTATCTTAATATTACTTTAATATCTTATATTATACTACTTAAATTTGATATATGAGAAAAAATTTATTTTACTTAAATGTTTGTTTTAGACGACTTGCTTTTCCTTTTAAGTTTCTTAAGTAATATAATTTTGAACGTCTTACTTTTGAAGAACGTAAAATATCAATTGAGTCTATTTTAGGGGAATGAATTAAAAAAATTCGTTCAATTCCAATACCTTGTAAAACTTTTCTTACTGTAATAGTGGTATTTATTGAACTATTTTTTTTTGCAATAACTGTTCCTTCATAAGATTGAACTCGTTCTTTATTTCCTTCAATAATTTTAACACCAACTTTAACATTATCTCCAATTCGCACAGATGGGACTTCTTTTTTTAGAAACTTAGCTTCTATCCCATTTACTATTTGTTGAGCATTTAATTTAGCCATAAGTTTAAATTATTAAATTTGATTATTTCTTATAAACAAGTTTACAACTACATTTGAAAAAAAACAATATTTAAATTATTAGAATGCATTCGACTGGGTTCGAACCAGTGATGTTCCATAGGAAAACGGATTATGAGTCCGGTGCCTTCAACCACTCGGCCACGAATGCAGATATGGAGCTGATGGGAGTTGAACCCACGTCCATTTAAATTTTTTAATATACTTTTATCACAAGCATAGTTCTAAAGAACATGATATATTTTTAAATTAGTCTAAACTATATGACGTAAAACGTCTAGTAATAGTGATAAAATGTTAAAGAAAGATAATTATTAAACAGCAAATCGTAATGAATTTGACTGGTTAATTTTATAAATAGAATTTATAAAAGTTGAAACGGATAAAATTATATTTTTAGCAGTTGTTGTAAGTTTGTATATTTTTTTTTCGAAGAATATAAACTTCGGCTTGATTCATATCTTAACAAAATTTAAATGTCGAAACCAAAGCAGCCCCATTTATTCTATGATATTTTAACCTATTTAGGTTCTTAACTTAGATAAGTACACATAAAAAATATATACCTTCACAAGTCTGACATAATCATATATATTTAATTATTTAAGTTTTTTGAACTTTAACTTATAAGCATGAAGGGAATCGAACCCTTGACTTTCAGAATCGGAATCTGATGCTCTATCCCCTGAGCTACATGCTTCTATTCTAAAAATATTTTTAATTTTTGTAAAATAGAAAGTAGGTAAAAATTTCAAAAAGTTTTATTCTTTTTGAAATTTTTTTAAAAAATTAGAAGTAAATTTTCCCACCACCCCATTTTTCTGTAATGATTTTTGGTTGTAATAAGATATGACCAGATATTGCTGTTAAATCATCATCTGTTACAGAACGCATACGTGGGTATAAATCCGCACTTTTAATACTTGGATGTACTTCGGCAATAGATTCTAAACCATCGTATGTTGTTGGATTTTTTAAAAAATCTACTAACCCATCAATACTGTCACGACGAGGTGTTGCTAAACTTAAAGCTTCAGGATCTAAGCCAACATTAGGGTTTGTTTTTGTAATACCACCTAAATGACATGCACCACATGTTGCATTAAATAAACGTTTACCACGTTTAACTTGTTCAGGAGTTAGAACAGTTGTTTTACCTGTACTATCTTGAATAACTGTTCTTGTTGCTTCATCTAAATCAATTGCTGATGCTGTAGTTACAAAAAGACCAAAAATACCGACAAATAAAATTGAAACGATCTGTGAATACTTTTTAAACATAAGTTAAAAAAAATTGTTTACAAACTTGAAACCAAGATTTTTAAAAAGTTCCGTTAAGAGTTAACTTCCTTTTTTATTTTTCTTCTTTGATTTTGCTAAATTAGCTATTAAACCTCGTAAACGGATATTTTCCCAACCTGCTACTAAAACAGTTATAACTATCAAAACTTGGCTAAACAATAAAATTGGATCTAATCGCCAACCATGAACCATTAGAATACAACTGTAGAGAAAACCCATCGTTGAAAAAAAAATATCTTCATCACGTGCAATTTCTGGTTTAACGTTTCTAAGAGAATATAAAATTAGAACGCCAACACTTACAATAATACCTAAGAAAATATTTGGACCAAAACTAACATTTATCATAAAATATTTATTTTTAATAGATCATAAGATAAAATTAACTAAAAAGAGTATAACCAAATACGTCTAAATTTTTAGACTATTATGCTCGTGTAACTTTATCACTTTTACTAATAATTGCTAATGCAATTCCGATAACAATTAAAACTGCCCCGCCTGCAACCAAACTAGATACAAAATTTGCTAATGAAGGTGTCATTTATAAAATTTCCTTTTTTTTTAATAGTAATAAAATTAAAAATAGTAAAATTAACTACAATATACATTGTATCAAGTTTTTATAAAAAATAGAAAAATTTTTTATAAAACTATTTATGATTCTAAAATAAAGTTTTCAAAATACTATTTATTAGTTATTTTTATTCCCCACTATTTTTAAATCAATGGTTTTACATTTTTATTAAACGTCAGAATCTGTATTATTCTTTAAAAATGTTATAATCATTAAGTAATATTAATAATTATAACATATTGTTTTAAAACCAAACAAACTCATTCAAATAACTATTTACCAAAAGCCTAATGAAATTGCCTTATCAATTGGTAAACATGCACCGATACCTAACCAAACTGCTGTAAAGAAACCTAAAATAAATAATAAGCTAGCAATTGGACGACGGAAAGGATTTTGGAATTTGTTAACATTTTCAATAAATGGTATAGTAATAAGGCCAGCTGGAACAGCTGCCATAGCTAATACACCTAATAATTTATTAGGTAATACTCTTAATAAATTAAATGTTGGGAAAAAATACCATTCAGGTAAAATCTCTAATGGTGTATTAAAAGGGTCGGCAGGTTCACCCATTTGAGTAGGTGCTAAAACTGCTAAACCTGTACAACATGCAAAAATACCTAACATAGTTAAAGGGAAAATGTATAAAATATCATTTGGCCATGCTGGCTCACCATAATAATTATGACCCATTCCTTTTGCTAATTTTGCTCTTAATTTTGGATCGGTTAAATCTGGTTTTTTAATTACTGACATAATATTTTTTTAATATTTAAATTATTTTATTGTTAATTTATAAAGGACCTGAAATACCTTGTTTGCGAATCATTAAGAAATGAGTTAGCATTAATACTGCTGCTGCTACAGGTAAAACGAATGTATGTGCACTATAGAATCTTGTTAATGTTGCTTGACCAACACTTTCGCCTCCACGTAAAATTAAAACTAATGGTGGTCCAACAATCGGTACTGCTGCTGGTACACCTGTTACAATTTTACAAGCCCAGAAACCTACTTGATCCCATGGTAATGAGTATCCTGTTACACCAAATGAAACTGTTACAACTGATAAAATAACACCAGTTACCCAAGTTAATTCTCGAGGTTTTTTGAAACCACCTGTTAAATATACACGGAATACGTGTAATACTAGCATTAATACCATCATACTAGCAGACCAACGGTGTAATGAACGGATTAACCAACCGAAATTAACACTAGTCATGATATATTCTACTGATGCAAAAGCATCAACTACACTAGGTCGATAATAAAAAGTCATTGCAAATCCAGTTGCAACTTGAATTAAGAAACAAGTAAGAACAAGACCACCAAAACAATAAAAAATATTTACATGAGGTGGAACATATTTACTAGAAATATCATCAGCAATTGCTTGAACTTCTAATCGTTCTTCAAACCAATCGTAAACTTTACTCATAAGATAATTTTTACATTCTTCAACACTGTTAAGCAAACATTTAAATAAAGGCGAGAGTGGGATTCGAACCCACGGAACCTGTAAAGATTCATCTGATTTCAAATCAGACGCAATCGACCAACTCTGCCATCTCGCCAAAAAGATTAGTTTTAAAACTAATCTTGATTGTACTAACTTTCGTATGTAGTTGTCCCACTAAATTTAATTTGAGCAGGATTCGGATTTTTTCCAATTGAAAAATCACGAGTATTCACTGAAGTTCGTCCAGGATTTACTTTTTCAGGGAAAACACCATCTTTTGGATGTAAATATTGAACTTCTCCACTTGGAAAAATTCGATAAATTTTATAATCATTAATTTTAAACGTTCTTAATTGAGTACCTAATGCTAAACACTGTTCTTTACGTGCTAAATACAATAGATTCTCTCCATTACGCATTATTGCTGCTCCACCTGTTGGCATTTCAAATATTTGTTCTTTTGAACTGGTCCAAGTAATAGCGTATTTCTCTTCAACTTCAGCTGAGCGTAACCAACCACCGGTGCTTCCACCAAAAGTTGGGAAAGGTGTTTGTAAGTTTAATGTCATCTGTAAAACTTTATAAATGTTTAATGTTCAATATATAATTTTAATAAAAAAAAAAGTTTTTTATTAAAATTATTATAATTAAAACTATTAGCTTCTAGCGGAGAATGGATTTGAACCATTGACCTTCGGGTTATGAGCCCAACGAGCTAACCAGACTGCTCTACTCCGCGTAAAATAACTTAATTTTCATTCTTACATCTAATCTATTTTAATTAGAATTATCTTATATTTAATGCTGTAATAATAATATAACATATTTTTATCAAAATTGTCAATGGTAACTTTTGTTTAACCATGTATGTCATTTTCTTACTTTTAAGGACATATTAAATTTTAGTCTAGTTTTGTAGAAACATAGATTAAAAAAAGGTCCGTTTCCAAAAAAAGGGACCCATTTTTAATCTACTAATAACAAATTAACACGGCAAATAAAACTTTTTTGACTAAAATAGATGCAAATAAGCTCTTTTCCCTTAATTCAAAAATATATTAGAAATTAAGTTCCGCAGCTTGTACTTTTTCAAATTGTTTTTTCTTTAAAACTAATAAGATTTGAGTTAATAGAGTAAAGAAACAAAAAGCAAGATAGCCAATAATTCGAACTGGATTTTGTAACACAATTTCCGATTCTTCTTGGCCAAATCCACCTGCATTTGGATTAATATTTAATTCTTGGTCTGTTTGAACAGTATCACCTGATTTAACAGTTAAAATTAATCCTTTTGGAATAATTTGTGATGTTGTTACACCAGTAGTTAAATTATTAATTTCAATATTTGACTCACCTTTTTCTGAAACTGTAATTCCAGTAATTGTACCAGCTTGAGTTGCACTAAAAGTATTCATATTACTTTTTTCACCGGTAGGGTAAACTTGACCACGTCCACGGTTTCCACCAGCATAAAATGGATAGTTTAAATATTTAATATCAGAATCTTTCTCTGGATCAGGAGCAACAACTGGGAATATTAATTCTTGGTGTGTTTTTCCTGCAATAGGACCTACTACAAACATATTATCTAATTCAGTACTATAAGGTGAAATAAATACACCTTTGTTTTTTGCTTTAACTTCAGCTGAAATTTGATTTTTTGACGCTAATTTAAAACCTTTTGGTAAAATTAAAATACCACCAACATTTAAATCAGCTTTTTTCCCATTTGCACCAATTTGTTGCTTAGTTGTATCATATGGTACTTTTATTTCTACTTCAAAAACTGAATTTGGTAGAACTGCTTGTGGTGCTTCAATTTCAATTGCTTTTTGATTTAAATGACAATTAGCACAAGCTAATTTTCCATTTGCTGCACGAGGGTTTGAATAATTTTGCTGTGCAAAAACTGGATATGCTGATGAATCTGGAACATAAGATCCAAAAACACTTACAGCAATCGTCGAAGCAAATAAAAGACTTTTAAAAAACTTGTTAGTTGCCATAATTTAAATACTTGTTAAGTATAAATATTCTATATATAAGTTATTTTTTTATTAAAAACAAGATTCCTAAACCAGAAATGTACAATATTATTATTGCGAAAGATAATAATAATTGTGTTAATGGATCAGTTGAAGGTGTTAAAATTGCTCCCAGAATTGTTGAAATCAATATGACATAACGCCAAGCACCTAACATTTGTTTGGGGGAAACGATATTTAGTAATCCTACCAAAATTTGAATAATAGGAATCTGAAATGCTAATCCTGTACTATAAAATAAAACAAGAATAAATTCAAAGTATTGGTCAAATGACCAAAGCGGTTCAAGAACTTCTTCACTATAATTTAAGAAAAAGTTTAATGCGGCTGGAACTAAGGTATAATATGAGAAAGCTAATCCTAAACCAAATAAAACTAATGAACTTATTAATAACGGAAGAATAATTTTTGTTTCTTTTTTTGTTAGACCTGGCAATAAAAATAAAATTAATTGACCAATGGCAAATGGACTTGAAAAAAGTAAGCCTGTATAAAATGATATTTTTATTGTTGAAATAAAATATTCTCCCGGTGATAGTTGGAAAAATTTCACATTATGGATTGGAAGTTCTAAAATTTTAACTAGACTTTTTACTTCCACAAATGCAAAACATGTAAAGAATAAAATTATACCAACAATTAAAAAAATACGTTGTCGTAATTCCTCTACATGTTCTGAAAAAGGTAATTCTAGTGTAACAACTGAATTATGTGTAAAATTAAAATTAGAATTGGTTGGCATATAGAAAGATAAATTTATACTATTTTATATTTTTTATCAATTTTACAAACTATAACTTTACTTATAGTTTGTAAAATATGGGAAGATTATTTACGATAAATAATTCATAGCTTCTAATTTGGCTGTTGCTTTTTTTAATTCAACAGACGCATCTAATAAACCCTTATCGTTTTCGGCTTCTTCAACAGCAAGTGTTGCTTTCTCTAATTCTTGTGTTGCTTCACTTAAATCAATATCAATAAGTTCTTCAACATCGTTTACTAAAACTGTTACACGATTTTGGTCAATTTCTGCTAATCCACCACATAGAATAATAGGTGTCCATTTTTCATCTAATTTGATTCTTAATAGACCTGTATCTAGTGCTGTAATTAATGCTGCATGACCATCTAATACGCCTACTTGTCCAGTTAAACCAGGTAAAACTACTTCATCTGCTGTTGTAGAACAAATGACTCTGTCTGGGGTAAGGACACGAATGTTCATAACCATATATTTTACTCCTTATTTTAGAGTTTCTGCTTTTTCAATTGCTTCGTCAACATTTCCTACAAGGTAGAATGCTTGTTCAGGTAAATCATCTAAGTCACCATCTAAAACCATAGTAAAACCTTTGATTGTTTCTTCTAAGCTTACGTACTTACCTGGTGAACCTGTGAAGATTTCAGCAACGAAGAATGGTTGTGATAAGAATCTTTCAACTTTACGTGCACGTGCAACAGTTAAACGATCTTCTTCTGATAATTCGTCAATACCTAGAATTGCAATAATATCTTGTAATTCTTTATAACGTTGTAAAGTTTCTTTTACTGTTTCAGCAATTCTGTAATGAATCTCACTTACAATACCTGGTTGTAGCATTGTTGATGTTGAATCTAATGGATCTACAGCTGGGTAAATACCTTTAGCAGCTAAATTACGAGATAATACTGTTGTTGCATCTAAATGTGCAAATGTTGTTGCTGGAGCTGGATCTGTTAAATCATCAGCAGGTACATAAACAGCTTGAATAGATGTAATTGAACCTTGTGTTGTTGATGTAATTCGCTCTTGTAAAGCACCCATTTCAGTCGCTAACGTTGGTTGGTAACCTACTGCAGATGGCATACGACCTAATAACGCAGATACTTCAGAACCAGCTTGTGTGAAACGGAAGATATTATCAATAAATAATAAAACATCTTGCTTATTTACATCACGGAAGTACTCCGCCATTGTTAAAGCTGTTAAACCTACACGCATACGTGCTCCAGGAGGTTCATTCATTTGACCATATACTAAAGCTACTTTTGACTCTGGGAAATTACTTTCGTTGATTACACCAGATTCTTTCATTTCTTCGTATAAATCATTACCTTCACGAGTACGTTCACCTACACCACCAAATACTGATACTCCACCGTGTGCTTTAGCAATATTATTAATTAATTCCATAATTAATACTGTTTTACCTACTCCAGCACCACCAAATAAACCAATTTTACCACCACGACGGTATGGTGCTAATAAATCAACTACTTTAATACCAGTTTCAAAAATTGATGGTTTAGTTTCTAATTCTGTAAATGCTGGTGCATCTCTGTGAATTGGTAATGTTTCATCAAATGAAACGTCGCCCTGTTCATCAACTGGCTCACCGATTACATTAAAAATACGTCCTAATGTTACAGTACCAACAGGTACACTAATCGGCATACCTAAATCAACTGCTTCAACACCACGTCTTAAACCATCTGTTGAACGCATTGAAACTGCACGAACTTTATTGTCACCTAATAGTTGTTGTACTTCTACAATTGTTGAAGTTCCATCTTCTAATTCAATTTTAAGTGCACTGTAGATAAATGGTAAATTTCCATCAGGAAATGCAATATCTAATACAGGACCAATAATTTGAGTAACGAAACCTTTATTTAAATTAGTTTTTACCATTTTGATTTAACATATTAAAATATCTTCGAATAAATATACTTTCAAACGTTTACCTATCTTTTTAATGATTACTAAATATAATAATTATTATTTATTATACACCAAATCTAGGACAATTCTTGAATGGGCTAAGATTCAAAAAATTTATATTTAAAGAAATTATGAATTATTATCCATAAATCGGCCCGTTACTTTTAGCCAATTTCTTGCACCCGGATAATTATCAGGAGCTAATTTTAAAGCTTGAATCCAATATTCAGCAGCTTTATCAAATAATTCTTTTGATAAGTCAATATACTCATCGTCATCAAATGTTTGCGCTCGTAAAGCTTGAGAATGATATATTACAGCAATATTATTTAATGATTGTGGAAGATTTGAATTTAATGCTAATGCCTGGTGGTAAAATTCTAATGCTTGTGTGTATTTACCTGTATTTCCATAAATTAATCCAATATTATAAAGTGTATAACTACGATCATAGGGATCTTCTTCAACTTGCAATGCTTCATAATAATTTCGTAATGCTTCAGCATAACGACCCTTTCCTTGAGCTGCCATTCCTGCGCGATAATAAGAAAAAGCTTGTTTTTCCTGTTTACTAGCTGGTAAAACTTTTAATAGAATATCAGCAATTACTGTAAATGTTTTATCAATAAAATTTCCCATAAAGCAAATTTCTCCTTATAAATTAACCAAAAATTAGGGTGAGTTATTATTCAATAAAATAATAACTCAAGATATTTTAAATTGGATCTGAGGCAACAAACGGGAATAAAGACAATACACGTGCTCTTTTTATTGCTTTTGATAATTTCCGTTGTTGTTGAACCGTTACTCCTGTTGCACGACGTGGAAGTATTTTCCCCTGGTCAGTAACAAATAATGTTAATAAATCAATATCTTTGTAATCAATTTTTTGATTTAAACTAATCGGTGAAATTTTTTGTTTTTGTCTTGCCATAACTTATTTAATTTCTTTATGTATAGTAGGTTTATTACAATGTGGACAATACTTTTTTAACTCTAATCTTTCGGGGTTATTTCGACGGTTTTTCTGTGTCGAATATCTAGATACGCCAGATGAACGCTTATTTAAATTCGAACGACATTCAGTACATTCTAAAGTAATTAAAATTCGAGTGCCTTTATTTTTTGCCATAGAAATTTGAACTTAATAATTTTAATTATTATATTGCCTAAAAATTTTCATCTTATCAAGGTTTAATGATAAATTAATAAATTTTTCTTAAAAAAACCTTTTAATTTTTCAATGATTGTATTACAATTCTATATTATACTTTTATTTTAAATATTACTCGATAACTTATTTTTAAAAATATGGCTAATAATAAATCTGCAGAAAAACGAATTGAAATTAATAAACGGAATCGTTTACAAAACCGTTACTACAAAACGTCTGTTCGAACTTTAACAAAACTTTTTTTTAAGAACTTGGAACTTACTAAAAATGAACAAACTCCTGAATCTAAAGAAAAATTACAGACAATTTTAAATTCTATCTATAGTTTTTTAGATAAAGGAACGAAAAAAAATATCTTTCATAAAAATACAGCAGCTCGCAAAAAAGCAAGACTTGCTAGTAGCCTTTCTACTAATAGCTAAACTATAATATAAGAAAGATAGTGTGTCAAAAATCGGAACTGATTTGTCTCACAATTAGATTTTTATTTTAATTATAATAAAATATTCTATCGCGATATTATTGTATTTAAAATTACAATAATGTCTGAGCTAGATAGCTGTATCATGTTATTGTATTAACTTAAAATTATCTTTTAATAAATTATTTATGGCATAAACTAAAATCATGCAGAAAAATATTAATTATATCAATGCTCTACCCGATTTTCTTGCGATGCAACGAGTAAGTTTTTGTTGGTTTATTACTCAAGGTTTAACCGAAGAATTAGCTTTATTCTCAAAAATTTATGATTTCAGTCAAAATACTGAATATCTAATGTTTAGTCAGGAATATGTACTAATTAAACCTCTATATAATTTAGTAATTGCAAAAAAATATAGTGGAAACTATCGAGCCCAGTTAGTTATTCCGATTGAAGTACGAAATAAAGTGCTTAACCAAGTTCATTATCAAAACCAATTTCCAATTATTACCTTACCTCTAATGACTACATATGCAACATTCATTATTAATGGATGTGAACGTGTTATTGTAAGTCAGATTATTCGAAGTCCTGGTATTTATTTTGAAAAAAATAAAAACCAAAGAATTCAAAACCATTTTAAACGCAAATTATCAGCAGATATCCATAAATTACGAACATTTTTACCGGCTGGTGAAGCTTTTATTTCCGAATTTGATTTATTTTTCGCAAAACCTAAACTGGACCAACCAAGAATAAATTTTGCGGATACAGATGATAAAATTGTTGATTTTTTAAAAAATAAAAGAGTCAAAAAGATTTTTACAACTTGGGAAAACCAAACGTATGAATCTAAAATAAATGAACATAATTCAATTCCAATATGTTATTATTCTTTGGAATTTTTAAAACAATCTAAAGAAGAATCATCCTTTTCATTCTTTCAATGTTTTAAATTTTATATATTAGTCTCACAAACAACAAAATTTGAGTCTAATTCTAAAGTAAGTTTATTATTTTTGAAATGGTTAAAACAAAAATATACGTCAACCACTATAAAGACCGATTTCACTAATGATAGTATTATTACTTTATTGAAATATTTTCAATTTTTATTAAAGATTTTAACAAAATATAAGATCATTAACAAAAAATTATTACAATCTCCAGCATCTAATAAAATACTAAGTTTTCAACGAATTTTAAAATTATCTGACAATCAAGTTAAAACAATTATTCAGTTATATACTAAAACGATTGTTGATTCACAATTAACTGTTCAGCTTCAATTAAATTCAAGATTAGTTTTAGTAACAGAACATTTAATAAATTGGCTCTTCGACATCCAAAATTTTTCATTCTTAAAACAAAATATTAATAAATTATTGTTAAAAGAAGCAAATTTAAATCAACTAACACAATTTTCAACTTTTAGACCGACTTTATATTTTTCAACGAGTTTAAAAGATCAATTGAAGTATCTATTTGGCCAAATTCATACTCCATACGAAGTAGATCCAACACCATTTGATAAGTATAAAAATAATATTAGCAAGAGAACTAAAAGGTTACGTCACTTAATGGCGGATATTGATGCTACGCCATTCATTGTTCAAACAGAAAAAGACTTATTAAAAAAAGATAAAAAAGTATTTAAAGAAGAGTTAGCTCGACATGATAATTATCTAAAAAAACGAGATAAATATTTAAAGAGTAAAACACAATTACTTCTTTACCAAAAAGATCATGAAGTTAAGACAAATTATCATAAAAAATATACAGATAAAGAATTATATACAGCTACTTTAATTCCAGAATATGGATCTTGGATTCGATTCAATTTTCAAAAGAATACGAAACTTAACGCTTATAATTATCCCCTTAAAAATCAAGAAGAAGAACTTATTATTCAATTAGATAAAATAACACAAAAACCTATTCTTATACTTCTAAAAGAAATGGGATTAACGGATTTAGAGATTTATCAAAATCTATATTATTCAGATTTTTTCTACTTTAATAAGCCACTGTTAATTAATTCAACATACTTTAAGCAACCGATTAGCCGATTTGATTCAAACCTCGAGTATTTTAAAAATATTTCGGAATTTTCACAAATTTTTGACCCTAATTATTATAACTTAGGAAAAGTTGGTAGGTTAAAAATTAACAATCGATTAAGTTTAAAGATTAGTAACCGTCTTCAAATAATTACATATGAAGATATTTTTGCAATTATTGATAAACTAATTTCATTAACAATCTCAAAAGCCGTTCAAGATGATATTGATCATCTTAAAAATAAACGGGTAAGGTCTATTGGAGAACTGTTACAAAATCTATTCCGAATAGGATTTCAGCGACTAGTTCGAAAATTACGAAACCAAACAAATACCATTGAGTCAAATTATCTTTTAAATTTTAGTGTTATTAATGCAACAATTAGAGAATTTTTTGGGTCAAGTCAATTATCTCAATACCTAGATCAAACTAATCCATTATCTTCTTTAACACACCGTCGTCGAATTAGTGGTTTAGGACCAGGTGGACTTAATCGTGATCATATTAGTTTTTCAGTTCGTGACATTCATCCTAGTCATTATGGGCGAATTTGTCCAATTGAAACACCTGAAGGTCAAAATGTGGGTTTAATTGCTTCATTAACAACATGTGCTCGAGTAAATAAACTTGGATTTCTGGAAACACCGTTTTGGCGAGTAATAAATGGAAAAGTTTTAAAAACTGGAAATCCAATTTATTTAACTGCCGAAGTAGAAGATTTATATAAAATTGCACCAGCTGATATTGCTACTAATAAAAATAATTATTTAATAAGAAATATTATTTCAGTTAGATATAAACAAGATTTTATTAATGTAACACCATCAGAAGTTGATTTCATTTCAATTTCCACAATTCAAGTTGTTTCAGTTGCAGCTTCGCTAATACCATTCTTTGAACATGATGATGCAAACCGAGCTTTAATGGGTTCAAATATGCAACGTCAATCTGTTCCTTTAATTTTCCCTCAAAAGCCAATTGTTGGGACAGGATTAGAAAACCAAATTGCTATTGATTCGGGAATGACATTAAATGCACATATATCTGGTATTGTTAATTCAGTAACAGCAAATAAAATTATTATTAAAGACAGTAATAATAAAAAAGTAATTTACAAATTACAAAAATATTTACGTTCAAACCAACAAACCTGTATTAACCAACGTCCAATTGTTTGGAAAGGTGAGAAAATTAAATCTGGACAAATCCTTAGTGATGGACCAGCAATAACAAGCAGTGAATTGTCATTAGGACAAAATACTTTAATTGCATATATGCCATGGCAGGGATATAATTTTGAAGATGCTATTTTAATTAGTGAACGTTTAGTTTATGATGATATTTTTACTTCTATTCATATTGAACGCTATAAAATTGAAATCAATCGTAATACAGAAATATCTGAACAAACGATGAAAATGATTCCAAACTTAACTCTATCTGAAGTAAAACATTTAAATGAAGATGGAATTGTAAGAGTTGGTACATTTGTGAAATCAGGAGATATTTTAGTTGGGAAAGTTGTTTCAACGAATACTTATGAACAATTACCTGAATCAAAATTATTACGTGCAATTTTTGGTGCAAAAGCAAAAGGAGTAAAAGATAATTCGTATAGAATGCCTCATGGAGAATCAGGTCGTGTTATCGAAACTGTAACATTTAATCGTAAGACAAAATTGACATATAAATCTGAAAAAATTTATGTCTTTATTGCCCAAATTCGAAAAATTCAAGTTGGAGATAAAATTGCTGGGCGACATGGTAACAAAGGTATTATTTCAAGAATTTTAGCACGTCAAGATATGCCATTTTTACCTGATGGAACACCCATTGATATTATTTTAAATCCTCTAGGTATTCCTTCAAGAATGAACGTTGGTCAACTTTATGAGTGTTTATTAGGATTGGCAGGGGATAAATTAAATTGCCGATTTAAAATTTTACCATTTGACGAGATGTATGGTTTAGAAATCTCAAGAATTTTGATAAATAAAAAACTTCGTCAAGCATCAATTAAGAAAAATAAAAGTTGGATTTTTAATCCGTATGCTCCAGGTAAAATGATTTTAATAGATGGCAGAACAGGAAAAGAATTTGAAAATCCTATTACAGTTGGTAATGCATATATGTTAAAACTTATTCATCTTGTAGATGATAAAATGCATTCAAGAGCTACTGGTCCATATTCTTTAATAACACAACAGCCTTTACGAGGAAAAGCTCAACATGGTGGGCAACGTTTTGGAGAAATGGAAGTATGGGCGTTAGAAGGATTTGGTGCTGCTTTTACATTAAAAGAAATTTTAACCATAAAGTCTGATGATATGCAAGGTCGAAATGAAACTTTAAATGCAATTGTAAAAGGTCAACAAATCCCACAATTTGGAATTCCAGAATCCTTTAAAGTGTTATTACAAGAATTACGCTCTATTGGTTTAGATATGAGTACATATAAAATCAAAAAATTTAGTTCATCAAAAAAATATGAAATTGAAGTTAATCTTGTTGAAAAATATAACGCTTTTTCTAAAACTTTCTTACCTACTTCAAATATAAATGATATTTCATTTTAAAAATTATGAAAAACTTTGTAAAAGAATTTAATTATATCAAAATTAAATTAGCATCACCTTTTCGAATTTTACAATGGTCAAACCGTAAATTACCAAATGGTCAATTTGTAGGTGAAGTGCAAAAATCAGAAACAATAAATTATAGAACATTTAAACCAGAGATGGATGGTTTATTTTGTGAGCGCATCTTTGGTCCAAGTAAGAGTTTAGAATGTGCATGTGGGAAATATAAACGTGTTCGTTATGAAGGGTTAATTTGTGAACGCTGTGGTGTTGAGTTAACTGAATCACGCGTTCGTAGACATAGAATGGGATATATTAATTTAGTGTATCCAGTAACTCATGTTTGGTATATTAATAGTAGACCAAACTTTATGGCTCTTCTCCTAGAAGTTGAAGAATTTGAAAAACGGTTAAACACTAGTTATACTAGTCAATCAGAAAAATGTAAAAATAAACTTAAACTAACAAACTTTGATTATTCCTGGACATGTAATGGTTTAAAATTAACGCCTTCGACAATTATTAGTTTATGGGATGAAAGAATTAAGCGTATTAAGCTTGCATCGTTAACGTATTTTATTGCTGAGGATGAAATTTCATTCTATGGATTACATTGGGATCTACAACAATACCGTCGAAGTCGTGAATTGGGTCGGAGTAATTATCCTTTAAAACCTTATCCGAAACCACAAAATCGTCGACAACAAACACCAAAATATTTATTAAAAGCGACTCCAAGCTTTTTAATTGGTGCCCCACTGATTAAAAGAGAATTAGAAAAACTTAATCTTGAATCAGAGATTTTCCGAACACGTTGTTTTGTTTTAGTTTGTACCAAAGTATTAAATAAAGAAGAACCACTGTATTATGCATCTCACTGGTTTAGAAAATGGGAACAACACCGATTGTATAAAATACGTGAAAAAGCTATTAAAAGAATTCGAATTTTAGAGAACTTAATTGGAACTGCATCACAGCCATCTTGGATGATCTTAGCGATTTTACCAATTATTCCTCCAGCTCTAAGACCAATGATTCAGCTAGAAGGAGGACGTTTTGCTACTTCAGATTTAAATGAACTTTATCGACGAATTATTACAAGAAATAATCGGTTACTTAGATTATTAGAAATTGATGCTCCTCAATTAATTATTAGAAATGAAAAACGGTTATTACAAGAAGCTGTAGATACATTAATTGATAACGGAAAACGAGGAAAAATAGCTTTAAGTGCAAATAATCGGCCCTTAAAATCTTTGTCTGATATAATTAAAGGAAAGCATGGTCGTTTCCGTCAAAATTTATTAGGAAAACGTGTTGATTATTCAGGACGTTCAGTAATTGTTGTTGGTCCAAGTTTAAAATTAAATCAATGTGGTTTACCCTATGAAATGGCTATTGAACTTTTTCAACCATTTGTTATTCGGGAATTAATTAATCAAGGTTTAGCTAATAATATAAAAATTGCTAAAAATTTAATTCAATATGATGAATTAATTATTAAACCAGTATTAGAACAAATTTTAAAGAATCATCCAATTTTTTTAAATCGTGCTCCAACATTACATAGACTAGGTATTCAAGCATTTGAACCGATTTTAGTAAAAGGTCGAGCTATTAAATTACACCCATTAGTTTGTTCAGCTTTTAATGCAGATTTCGATGGTGATCAAATGGCTGTTCATATACCACTGTCACCTGAAGCTCAAGCTGAATGTTATATGTTAATGTTAGCGCCATATAATTTCTTATCTCCAGCTAATGGAGAACCGATTATTATGCCAAGTCAAGATATGGTTCTTGGTTGTTATTATTTAACTGCGACTAATATTAAAGGTTTATTAGGTTCTAACTATTATTTTGCAAATCTTGAAGATGTGATTTTAGCCTATAATCAAAATAAGATTGAAATTCACACATCTATCTGGGTTAGGTATACTGATGAACAATATCAAATGTCAGATTTACAAAAAAAGATTGTATTGGCTGATAATAGTGTTATTGAATATTATGAAAATTTGCAAATTCGAAAAGATTCAAATGGTGAAGTAATTACTCAATATCTACAAACAACAACTGGTCGCGTTATTTTAAATTATACAATTCAAAAAACTTTAAATTTTTTATAATTCAAAGATAACATATTAAATATATCTTATGAAAACTTACACCTATCAAAATACTTTAATTGATAAAAAACAATTGCGTCAATTATTGGCGTGGAGTTTTACAAGTTATGATTCCATGCAGGCTTGTTTATTAGCTGATGAATTAAAATATTTGGGTTTTAAATATGCTAGTCATGCTGGGCTTTCACTTAGTATTGAAGATTTGAAAATTCCCTTTGTAAAAAGTGTTATGCTTGAAAAAGCAAATCAAGAAATTCACAATTCTGAAAAAATTTTTTTAAAAGGTAAAATAACCGATGTTGAAAGATTTCAAAAAATTATTGATACATGGAGTCTAACTAGTGAATCATTAAAAAATCAGATCATTTATTATTTTAAAAATTATGATCCACTTAACTCGGTTTATATCATGGCTTTTTCAGGGGCACGTGGTAACTTATCCCAAGTTCGACAGTTAGTTGGCATGCGAGGTTTGATGTCTGATCCAAGTGGTCAAATTATGAATTTACCGATTAAGAAAAATTTCCGTGAAGGATTAACAATCACTGATTACTTAATGTCTGGTTATGGAGCTCGTAAAGGGATTGTAGATACTGCGTTAAAAACAGCGAATTCTGGTTACTTAACACGCCGTTTAATCGATGTCTCGCAAGATATTTTAATTCGCGAGAAAGATTGCTTAACTAGCCATTCATTTATATTTTCAATCAAAAATTTCACAAATCAGCGCGATATTTATGACAAAATTTTAGGACGGGTCTTAAATAAACCAATCTACGACCCCCAAACATCTGCTTTAATCATAAAACAAAATACTCAAATAACTCCAGAATTAATTAAAAAATTTAAAGACAAGAAAATAACTGATTATTCTGTTCGTTCTCCATTAACGTGTCAATTGTATCGTGCAGTTTGTCAAAAATGTTATGGATGGGATTTAGCGAATGAAAATTTAGTAGATATTGGCGAAGCTATTGGAATTCTTGCTGGTCAATCTATTGGTGAACCCGGTACTCAACTTACTATGCGAACATTCCATACAGGTGGTATTTTTACCTCGGAAGCGCGACAACAAATTATTAGTCCAACAAATGGAATTATTCAATTTTATAAACGATTAAAAACAGTAGTTTTACGGACAAACCGAGGTGAAGATGTTCTAGTAACAAAAAATGCGGGTTCATTAGTCTTAATTCCAGCCGATAAAAATGAAGATTTAGTTAAAATTGATATTTTACGTAATACAATCTTATTCCCAAAAAATAATCAATATCTTTCTAAAGATACTGTTATTGGTGAAGTAATTAATACTAATAAGCAAGTTAAAACTGAAGTCAAAACAATTTTAAGTGATACATGTGGTGAAATTTTTATACCTAAATTAAAACAAAAAATTAATTTACTTAATCATAATAAACTAATTTGGATTTTATCTGGTCAATTATATAATAGTCCACTAAATTCGTTTATAAATTTTTACCCTGATCATAAATTAAATCAATTTAGTTATGTTTTCCGAACTAAACTTATAAATCATTATAGTGGATTTGTAACATTTATAAATAATAAAAAAAGTCTATATGAAGGACTAATAAAAGTTAATCACAACAAATATTCATTAAAAAATTCTAAATTAGAAAAATTTAATTCATCTCGTAGTTATAAAAATTATCTATTAACATTAGATAAAAAGAAATACTGTTTAACTCTAACAAAAAATTATTCTAAAAATTGTTTACAATTAACTAGGAATGAAAAGTTAGGTACTTTAATTACTAATTCTTTTTTAACACTGACAGGTGGGGTTATTTATTATGATTTTCGAAATAGTTTAAAAAATAATAAAAAAACGACACATATTTCTTTTCAAAAAAATAATTTCAGTGCCTTTTCATATGAAGATGAACTTAATGAGCTGAGTAAAGAATATGAAAGAGCGGAAATTACTATTGCTCGATCAGGAACAAGTATTGAGAAAGCAAGATGGGAGATTAGAAAAGCAGATTTAGATATTGCTTTGTTAAGTGAAGGTATCTCAAAAATAAACAAGGATAGTAAAGTTTATCCAGTAATTAAACGTAAATTGGATAAAGCTAAACGTAAGGAGGAAGAGTCTCCACGTAAATTACTTAGAGCTCAGCGTACACTATTAAATGCTAATCGAAAACTAAAGAAACTAGAAAAGATTGAATTCAAATTTAAAAAATTTATCGATAAATTTTTAAAGGAAACTTCTAAAAATCCAAAACCAGTTATTAAAGCCCGTACAATGGTTTGGCTAGGAGAAGAAATTCATAAAATAAAATGTGAACAAAATATTCTATTTATTGAAGATGGAGATTTTATTTCAAAAGGATTTGAACTTATTCCTAATTTATTCTCAAAAACCTCCGGTATTGTTACTTTGATTCCAAAGAGTAATAATATTCAAATAATTTCAATAAAATCTGGGTTAGTTTATAAAGGTAAAAAATTAAAAAAAGTAGAAAAAAAAGTTTATTACCCTGGTGAAGCTTTATTTTCTAATGTTGAGCTTCAAAATATCTCATTTTGTGAATGTCTTGGTGGAAAAAATCATGATCGACTTTTAGTTCGTCCTATTCAAATCTATGAATTTCCATATTTAGCCCCATCTTCACCGTTTGGGAAACAAAGTATTAATTCTCAATTACATTTTAATTTAGAATCAATAGCCGTTTATTTTTATAAATCCAATCAACGTATAAACGGAATAAAAAATGTTAATTTGATTGCAAATCTTTTACTTTTTAAAACTAACAATCTTTTTAAAAAGCATATTAATATTGAATTATCAAACAATAAACATAAAAATTTAGTAGATTTTAATATTATCGAAAAGATTCATTTTAATAATTATATAGCACCAAATTTAAGAGATAAGAATATCGATCCTTGTTTCCTTATTCAAAAAAATCAATTTGTAAGTAATTATAATATTTTAGGCTATTTAGAAACGCTTACTTCAAATTCACTTGAAATAGTGAAATTTAAAATAAAGAAACAAAATGAAAAACAACTATTTTTAATTTCTAATAATGATTGTATTGTTATAAACAAGGCTGAAGTTACAAATAAGAAATTGAATGATTTCATTATGAGTAAATCAAATTTGGCAAAAACTGGTAAAATTATTATTGAAAATGATAAATTCGTTACTGTACAAAAAGGTCGTCCTTATTTTTTCCCTAATTGTAAAAGTGATAATTTAACAGTAAAAACAAATTTACAATATAAAATAATCCCACAATCGAATAGTAAGCTAAATTTTATTACTAAACGAAATATATCTGTAAATTATTATGATTTAAAAAAATTATTGATCAAAAAAAACTTAAATTCAACTAATCTTCAAAATGAAAAAATTACGTTAAAGTCAGAATTTTCAAAACTTTTTTTAAAGAATGCTGGAAAATTTTATAGCTGTTTAATTCCTCAATTTTCGAAAAAATTTACTGTAACGACTAAGAGTTTAAATTCACAACTTAAAACAATTTTACGTCCTGATACAAATAAAAATAAGTCGGTAAATAAAATTCGATTTGCTCGAACAGTATTGTTACAAAGTTCAGAATTAATTGTAAATAATAATCGTAAAGTTAGCACTAATGAATTAAAAAATCAATTAACATTATTAAAATTTACTGAGCAACCCTTTACAAAATCAACCAAAGCTATTGGATTATATTCTATAACCGAAGATTATTTTGAACAGGATGTTAATAGTGTATTTTGTAAAAATACAGAATTTATTGAATCTGGTAAAACTCTTGGGTTGCTGAATCTTGAAAAAGAAATTACAGCTGATATTGTTCAAGGTTTACCACGAATTGAAGAAATTTTGGAAGCTCGTAAAAAAAATATGATGATCAAACGAATTCCTACAAGTCAAAAGAAGGGTTTATTATCTCAAAAAACAAGTTTAGATGTTAATTTTGAATTTCAGAAAGTTGGGACATCTATAAAAGAAAATGAAAAAATTAACCCTCATAAATTAGTAAAAGTTTATTTTAATTACTATGGGCTATTAAAATTCTTTTTATGTGATCGGACTAAGACGTTTAAATATGCACGATTAACTGATAATTACGAAGCAAGTCATAAAAGTTTTAAAAAAGTTCAATTATTTATCTTAAATTCTGTCCAATCAGTATATAAATCACAGGGTGTAACAATTAATGATAAACATTTAGAAGTTATTATTAAACAAATGACAACTAAAGTTTTAATTACCTATGAAGGTGATACTCCCTTATTACAACGAGAAGTTATTGATTTATACCATATTCAATATATTAACAAAATTTTAACTAGTGAAAATAAACAAATAGCTTGTTACGTTCCATTATTACTTGGCATTACGAAAGCCGCCTTAAATAATCCAAGTTTTATTTCTGCTGCAAGTTTCCAAGAAACAACTCGAGTTCTTACAAAAGCTGCAATTGAAGGCCGAATTGATTGGTTAAGAGGTTTAAAAGAAAACATTGTTATTGGTCATTTAATTCCAGCCGGAACAGGATCACAAAATTATAAAAATTCTTTTAGAAAATATTTAATTAAAGATAAGTTTAGTAAATTTAATCCAACCGAACTTTTACAGAAACCTGGACAAATTAATTAAGATCTGATAACATTTTTTAAAAATTCGTATATCTTATAAATAAGTAGTTTAAAAAAATTATGTCTGATATCAGTTTATCACAGTTATTAGAAGCAGGGGTTCATTTTGGTCATAAAGCTCATCGCTGGAATCCAAAAATGTTCCCATATATTTACAGTGAAGTAAATAATATTCATATTCTAGATTTAATTCAATCTGCAACTTTATTAAAAAAGGCAATGAGATATCTAGAGGTTGCTGCTAGTAAAAATAAAAAAGTTTTATTTGTTGGTACTAAACGCCAAGCAACAACATTGATCGCACAAGAAGCAAAACGATCGAATTCGTATTATGTTAATCACCGTTGGTTAGGCGGAATGCTTACGAATTGGACAACGATGAAAGAACGTATTGAAAAATTAAAAGACCTAGAAAAGCAAGAATCAGAAGGAACTTTTGATTTATTGACAAAAAAAGAAGGGGCTTTACGTCGAAAAAAATTAACAAAATTACGTAAATATTTAGATGGCATAAAATCTATGTCAAATTTACCAGATATTGTTATTATTATTGATCAAAGACGAGAAATCACTGCCGTTGCAGAATGTCGTAAATTAGGTATTCCTGTCGTTTCTATTTTAGATACAAACTGTGATCCAGATTTAGTTGATATTCCTATTCCCGGAAATGATGATGCAGTTCGGTCAATTAAACTAATATTAACTTTACTTACAGATAGTATTATAAAAGGACAAATGAAACAATAGTTGTTAAAACTATTTATAAAAAAAGAAGAATTTAATAATATAAATGAATAATAAATCAAATTCTTAAAGAGATAATATTGAGAATTCATTCATAAACTATTAATAAATCTATTCAATGTACAAAAAATATTTAATCTTGCTATTATTAAATATTTTTTGTATAGTTTATATATTAGATATATCTATATGCCCGGATAGCTCAGTTGGTAGAGCAGTGGATTGAAGATCCTCGTGTCAGCAGTTCGAGTCTGCTTCTGGGCATTTTAACATACTCATAAAATAACATCCAAATAACTAGATATATAATTATATTAGACTTTTAAAAACGAAGCTATTATTTATTGAACTAAAAAGCTTACTTATAATTAAACTTTGTATATACTGCAATAAATTTATAAAAAAACAATTATTATTATTTTATGTTATGTATATAATAAAGAAAGAATTTAGTTTATTCATAGTTTTCCATGAAAAATATTATATTTACTTCTTTAACACTATTATTATATTTCTATATGTAAAATTGACTCTAACAAATTATTTTTAATGTCGGTCTAACCGACATTAAAAATAATATTATTAGAATTTTGACAGGCAGTGTGTTTACATAAAATATTTATCTACCAAAATCTATTAAATTGAATTTTAACCAAGTTACATTAACATTGGTTAAAGTAACATTGGTTGAATTCAATAAAAATTATGAAAGTGTGTCAAGCAGAGTTCTTATTTATGGATAGTTAATTATTTTTTAAATAAACGGGTTAATCTGGCTATATTATTTAGTAAAAACTGTTTTACTGGACCAGTAATCCAATTCTCCTGTGTTCCACTTCCAAACCAACCATACCATACTTTCGAAACTTTAAAGTCCTTACCTACTTGTTTTTCATCTTGCCATGCAGTTAGACCACCACTGTAAATACTATTTCTTGGACGAGGGCCCACATGTAACTCTGTATTTTCCGTGAAAAAGGGAACATAGAAATACTGCCCGTAAAGTGCATGTAGTAAAGCAAGAAATAGGAAACCTAAATGTAAGACCACAAAGAATACTACTATTAAATTTAAAAAATTATATTGGAATAATAAATGTGGATCTGTCGAACCTGTAGTAAAAATACGCCTTTTAACAATGCGAGTCGTTGTATTAATTAACATATTTGGTTGTACTACAACGTGTTGGAAGTACATAACTCTAGATAAGAAAAATAACAGGATTTGTTCGAAAAATGCGATTAATAATAAAAACGTCCAATGCCAACGAACTAAATAAGGACAATAACGTTTTCCCATTCGAGTAATTATAGCATAACTAGCAATACTAGATCCTTCCGACCAAAATTGCCCGAATCCTTCACATATACGAGGAATAATAAAATTATAAATTCCATAATAATATGGTAGTATTCGAGCTTGATCCGTTTCATTTAAATTTGAAACTATCATTGAAATAGGATCAATATAATAGTCAACTCCCTCCTCACTAGTACGAATCATGCCGTTTGAAGCGGCGTAAGATACTAATTGACCTGGAGTCGTCCAAGGAATATCTGATCCTAATCCTACGTCCTTACCTGACTTCGACATCGTTCTACCTACCTTACGTACTACACGTCCAACTTGTGTTAAGTTTTGTAAATAAGGTACCTTTACTAACATTTGACTATACATCTGAATAATATCAATTAAATGTCGATACCATAACCAACTTGTAACGATTCCAATACATGTAATATAAGTTGAAGTTTTTATATTATACCGGAAAATTAGAATAATAAACCGAACAAGCGCAAGAAAAAATATAACGTTATTTATATCAGTAATCTCTAATCCACTTTGCATTCCTTTCCACACTCCGCTTATAATCAACTTTAACGAGTCTATTGACTTATAATCCGGGTCATCTGCGTTGAACCAATTTAAAACCGTTGTTTGATCAATTCTCATAAAATGATTGTATCAATATTTTTTATGTCAAAAGCATACATTTTTAACAATTAAAAGATATACTTTCTTAAATGAGATGTATAATGACACTTATACAATTATTTGTCAAGCTTTATTTCTATGAAATTAAAAATTACCCCCAAGGGAATTCGAATCCCTGTCTGCTCCGTGAAAGGGAGCTGTCCTAGGCCTCTAGACGATGGGGGCATTACTTTCATCAATTTTATTGATGAAAATATTAAGCGGGCAACGCGATTCGAACGCGCGACATCGACCTTGGCAAGGTCGCGCTCTACCACTGAGCTATGCCCGCTTATATATATATATATAATATTAAAGACAAATAAATCTACTGTCTCTAAACTATATTGTATAGAAGTTATTTTATTTTGTCAAGAGTTTCAATAGCTCGAAATTATAGTTTATACTATAATTTCGAATTATTTAAATCGAAGTCGTAATCCCATCAGCTGTGGCAATTACAAATACTAAACCAATCCAAACTTTAAAGGCTGTAGTAAAATTTTCTTTTGAACCTTCCCACTCACCAGGTGTTGCTAAAGCTACTGGAACTGTTACAACTAATAGTAATGAAACGAATACGAATAAAACTGTTAATAAAGTTATCATAAATATTTTTTAAGTTTTTTTATAGATGATCGAAATGAGAGAGATATTAAACTATAAGTTGCCTTTCTTTAACGCTAATAAAACAATTATTGCGGGACCAGATAACATAATAGTACCTGTTGCTAACAATTGTCCTATAATTTGCCAATTAACCATTTTTTAAATCCTTATTATTAATTTTTTAATAAAATTTTAAGTAATATAATAACCACTAATATTAGTTATAATTCTACTTAAAAATTAATAAAGTAAAAATATTCTTTTACTCTAGTTTCCCAGATTAAAATATTCCATAAAAAATTAAAAATAAAAACTTTACTAGTTTGATATTTTTATGTTAATATCTATTTAGGGTTGCTAACTCAATGGTAGAGTACTCGGCTTTTAACCGATTTGTTCTGGGTTCGAGTCCCAGGCAACCCAATTAATACATTGTATAATTGAATCTTTTAAAACTATAAAATAGATTTTTCTATTTATTTTATAGTTTTAATTCTCTTAAAATCAACTCATTAGTTATTTTTAAATATACTCGTCAATTTTATCAAAATATTAGATGTAGAATTTTACGTTTAAAATCTATTTCTTTTTTTGAGCTTTTATTTTTTTAATTATCTAGATTGAGAATTGAGTTGATTTATAATAAAAAACGTTTTGTAAAACACATCTTACTAATTTTAACTAAAAAAAATTACTTTATTAAAAACATTTATTTGGTGTAAGTTAATAGTATTTTTAAAATTTACTATAATGAATGTTTATATTCGATAAATACTTTTAGAATAGAATTATATTTAAATATAATTCTATTCTAAACATCATTTAAAACGATAAACTATTTTAAAGATGCTTTACCACCTGCAGCATCAATTTGTTTTTGTCCGGCTTCAGCAGCATCTTTTGCAATACCTGCTTGAACTAATTTCGGTGCAGATTCTACTAATGTTTTTGCCTCTTTTAAACCAAGACCTGTAAGAGAACGTACAACTTTTAATACAGCGATTTTCTTATCTGCTGGTACTTCATCTAACATTAAATCATATTCAGTTTTTTCTTCTACTTCTTCTGCTACTGCTGCAGCAGCCATAACCATTCCACCACCACTAGATGCAGATGCATCTACACCAAATGTCTCTTCGATTTGTGTTACTAATTCTGACGCTTCTAATAAAGTTAAAGTTTTTAATTCTTCAACAATTTGATTAATTTTGTCTGACATAATAATTTTTAAATATATTGTATATTAAAGTTTTTAAGTTAATATAATTCTCGAATGCTTATTCAAAACCAGTTGGATCTAATTTTATAGATGGACCCATTGTGCTACATATAGATAAACTTTTAAAATATTTACCTTTAACACCGGAAGGACGATTTTTTTCAATCGAGTTATAGAAAGCTTGTAAATTTTCAACTAATTGGATTTCAGTAAAATCTACTTTTCCAATTGTTACATGAACAATTCCTGTTTTATCAGCTTTATACTCAAATTTCCCTTTCTTAAAATCGGTTAAAGTTGTAGTTAAAGTATTACTTACTGTTCCAGATTTTGGTGAAGGCATTAATCCTTTTGGACCAAGTACACGTCCAAGTTTAGCTAATTTTGGCATCATATTAGGAGTTGCAATTAATAAATCAAAATCGATATTTCCTTTAGTAATATCTTCAATTAATTCATTATTACCTACGATATCAGCCCCAGCTTTTGTTGCTTCATCATAATTTTCATCATTCGTTAAAACAGCGATTCGAACTTGTTTTCCAATACCATGCGGTAATGTTACTGTTGTTCGTAATTGTTGATCAGCATACTTTGGATCAATATTTAAATTTGCATGTAATTCTACACTTTCTACAAATTTAGCTGTTGATGTTTCCTGTAAAATTTGAACCGCCTGATCTAAATTTGAGTAAATTTTATTTTTAGTTTTCTCAACATTTTCTTTGTGACGTCGCGATAGTTTTCGCATAACTTTCTCCACTAAAAATTTATCTAAGTTTAATTTAATCTACAATGGAGATTCCCATATTCCGGGCAGTTCCTTCAACAATCTTCATTGCACTTTCCAGTTTAGTAGTATTTAAATCTGGTAGTTTAATATTGGCAATTTCTTCTAGTTGTACTTTTGTAATTGATCCAACATTTATTAAGTTTGGTGCAGAAGATCCTTTTTTAATCTTTGCTGCATTAACTAATAAAACAGATGCAGGCGGTGTTTTTAGAATAAATGTGTAGCTTCTATCTTCATAAACCGAAATTTCAACCGGAATAATTAAACCTGCTTTGTCATTTGTTTTAGCATTGTATTCTTTACAAAATGCTGCAATATTTACACCATGTTGGCCTAACGCAGGTCCAACAGGAGGTGCTGGTGTTGCTTTTCCAGCTGGTAAAGCAAGTTTAATTAATGCAGTAATTTTTTTAGCCATAAGAATGTGGTAATATAATCTGAAAAAGATATTTAGAAATTTTGGATTATAATTTGTTAAAATTTTAAGACTGCAGTACAATATTTATAATCTCAGTAGATAAAATCTTTTAATTTTAAAAATTCTATTTAGCAGTATTAATTTTTTAATTATAACCTCTTTTCGAAAGAGAAGCGCGCCCTGTAGGACTTGAACCCACGGCATCTAATTTTGGAGACTAGCGTTCTACCAACTGAACTAAGGGCGCTTACTTAGTAAATATAATATAAAAATAATTAAGAAAAATTACAAGATTACTTATTAGTACTGGGAATTATAATGTAAAAAGAATTTTTCAATGAAAAAACAAAAATTAACCAATCAAAAAAATAATACTGATTCTTTGAGAATAAGAAAAAAAGGTAAATTAAAAAATGAAAACCGATCACTTTTCATTTATGATGAGCATAAAAATATATTGAATTTAACAGCTCAACTTCCTCATAGTTTTACATTAGAAAAAACATTATTGACTTGTATATTAGTTAATTGCGATACATCTTTTCAAACTCTTGAATTTATTATGGAACATTTATCAATTGATGCTTTTTATTTTAAAAACCATCAACGACTATATGAAACATTTATTAACATGTATCAGGAAGATCTCTCAATTGATTTTTTAACAACAACCGATTATATTCAATGTCATGGGTTAATAAACGATGTTGGGGGGTTACAGGTTATTAGCGAACTTCTTAAAGAAATTCCTACATTAGTTTATTTGATGGATTATATACGTTTAGTTAAACAAAAGTATATCCGTCGTTGTATAATTAAGATTGGTTTAAAAACTGTTGATAATGGATTTATAATGAATTTTTCTGTTTATGAGCAATTACTAGGACTTGATTCAGAAATTCGAAAACTAACTACTGATCTTCAATTAAAAGAAAAAGATTTTAGTAGTGCAGAATTACTAAGACTAATTATTGATGATTTATGGGAAAAAGTACGCCGACCTGGTCAATTATCTGGCACCCCGTCAGGATTTATTGGTCTTGATTCTTATACTGATGGGTTTCAAAAATCAGAACTAATTATTATTGCTGGAAGGCCTTCAGTGGGTAAAACATCTTTTGGATTAAATATTGCATTAAATGTTTTAAAAAAAACTCGTTTACCTGTGCTTTTTTTTAGTTTAGAAATGTCTGCTCAACAGTTAATGTATAGATTACTTTCTATGGAAACACGTCTTGACCAGACTAAATTCAAAACTGGACTATTAAATAATGAAGATTGGAAAAAAATCGATTTAGTTATGCGAATTCTAGGAAAAATTCCTGTACACTTACATGATACACCACATTTGAGTTCTTCAGATGTACGAAAAGTGTTAAAAAATTTTTCTAAAACTTACCCACAAATTGGTTTGGTAATTATTGATTATTTACAATTAATGCAAGAACCTTTATCTAAAAATGTTAATCGATCCCAAGAAATTTCTTTAATTACTCGTGAATTAAAGAACATTGCCCGTGAATTTACAGTTCCTATAATCGCATTATCTCAATTAAGTCGAACTATAGATGGTCGGATTGACCCTAAACCAATGTTATCTGATCTTCGGGATAGTGGGTCCATCGAACAAGATGCTGATCTTGTATTAATGTTATACAAAAATAAGCAAAAGTCTGTGACAAATTTAACTCCTGGTTCAGCAATTATAGATCTTTCAATTGCTAAGCAACGGAATGGTCCAATTGGAGACACTCGACTTTTATTTAACCAGTATTTAACAAAATTTGAAGATTATGACAAAAATGAAAAATATAACCCAAATCAAAGCTCTTGAAACTCTAAAGATAATTAAAAAATTTGATTTAAGGTATTTTAATAGAAATAAAAGCATTATAACATTCTGATATTTAGCATCAGTGTACGTAAATAAATTTCAATTTCATTTTACTATAAATGGAAATTGGAATTACAACTAAATTTTTACTTTGTCTTAATCTTATTGATATAGTGAAATTATTTGGACTAAAAATTGCGACTAAATTAATGACTAATGAGATTAATTTTTAAAATATATCGGCTATGAAATTTATTTATTCAAAATTACAATTTTTAAATTCAAAAATAGTTCAATGTATATACATATAAGTATTTGGAATCAATATTTAAGTTTATTTAAATATTGACATTTAATTTCCAATATGATAAGATATCATTATAAAAGGGGTCAGTGTCCGAGTGGTTAAAGGAGACGGATTGTAAATCCGTTACAGTAATGTTACGTTGGTTCAAATCCAACCTGGCCCAATAAAATTAATAGTTCTCAGTAAAATTTTATTTTTTTACATACCAACCATATTTTTTAGAATAGTATATAAAAGTCCAATTATTACAAAAATTAAAATTATCAAAAAAATTCGTAATTTAGGAATTTTAAATAAGTTTCGGAAAGGAGTGATGATAACTAATGTTAGCCCAATTACGCTACTGATAAAAAATCTTGGGTAACGAGAAATATTATTCCAAAAATCATTCATAACATCGGTATATAATTATTAAGTATATAATCATTATAATGATATATTTGATAATTATAAATTTATTTCATTTCACTAATATTTTTGTCACTAAATAAAGTTTTAAATATATGAATCACTTAATACATTTGGAACTTAAAATAAAATTGTGCTATAATCTTTATAGTAAGAATAGTACAAGGCTCTGTAGCTCAGTGGTTAGAGCGGGGGATTCATAAGCCTCAGGTCGTAGGTTCAAATCCCACCAGAGCCATCTACTACTTAAGCATTTTATCAAAAATTTATTTAGGAGAAATGGCTGAGTGGTCGAAAGCAATAGATTGCTAATCTATCGTACAATACATTGTACCCAGGGTTCGAATCCCTGTTTCTCCTTTGTTAATAAAATTAGATTAAAAAAATTGACATTTTAAATAAATTAACTTAATATTTTTGTGTTATAGTATAAATTATCGGGATTGTAGTTCAATTGGTTAGAGCACCGCCCTGTCACGGCGGACGTTGCGAGTTCGAGTCTCGTCAGTCCCGTTTAAAATTATTAAATAAAACTTGTTTTAAAACAGAAATACAAATATTGTGGTTCCAGAAACTATTTTTTTTATTGATCTATTACACCTTTCGATGATTCGTTTTAATAAACATTACACTATATTTCTACATTATTATGAACAAATTTAAAATTTATCATTTTAATTAAAATTGAGTAATTTTTTTAATCTTTACTTATAATATTATAATAGCTAATCTTTGTTTAGTTTAGTTGTAAGAAAGTCAAAAACCATTATTTATATTGAGGAATGTATTACTATGGCATTACCATGGTATCGTGTTCACACTGTTGTTTTAAATGATCCTGGAAGATTAATTGCAGTGCATTTAATGCATACAGCTTTAGTTGCTGGTTGGGCTGGATCAATGGCACTTTATGAGTTAGCTGTTTTTGATCCTTCTGATCCTGTTTTAAATCCTATGTGGCGTCAAGGTATGTTCGTTATGCCTTTTATGACTCGTTTAGGAATTACAGATTCTTGGGGTGGATGGAGTATTACCGGTGAAAGCGTTTCAAATCCTGGGATTTGGAGTTTTGAAGGAGTAGCATTATCACATATTATTTTATCAGGTATGTGTTTCTTAGCTGCAATTTGGCACTGGGTTTATTGGGATTTAGAATTATTCCGTGATCCACGAACTGGAGAACCAGCATTAGATTTACCAAAAATCTTTGGAATTCATTTATTTTTATCAGGACTAGCATGTTTTGGTTTTGGAGCTTTCCATGTAACTGGATTATTTGGTCCTGGTATTTGGGTTTCAGATGCATACGGAATTACAGGAAAAGTACAGCCTGTAGCCCCTTCTTGGGGTGCTGATGGTTTTAACCCATTTAATCCGGGTGGTATTGCAGCACATCATATTGCTGCAGGTATTTTTGGTATTTTTGCAGGTGTTTTCCACCTTACAGTTCGCCCACCGCAACGTTTATATCGTGCATTACGAATGGGTAACATTGAAACTGTTTTATCAAGTAGTATTGCAGCAGTTTTCTTTGCTGCGTTTGTTACGTCAGGTACAATGTGGTATGGAGCAGCAGCAACACCAATTGAATTATTTGGACCAACTCGTTACCAATGGGATAGTGGCTACTTCCAACAAGAAATTGAACGACAAGTTGAAACTTCTGTAAGTGAAGGTTTATCTGAAAGTCAAGCATGGTCAAGAATTCCAGATAAATTAGCATTCTATGACTATATTGGTAATAACCCGGCTAAAGGTGGTTTATTCCGTGCTGGACCAATGAATAAAGGTGATGGGGTTGCTGAAGCTTGGTTAGGTCATCCAATTTTCCGTGATAAAGAAGGTCGCGAATTAACTGTAAGACGTATGCCTGCTTTCTTTGAAACATTCCCTGTTATTTTAGTGGATAAAGATGGTATTATTCGTGCAGATATTCCTTTCCGTCGTGCGGAATCAAAATATAGTATTGAGCAAGTAGGTGTAACTGTTGATTTCTATGGTGGTAAGTTAAATGGTCAAACATTTAAAGATGCACCAACAGTTAAGAAATTCGCACGTAAAGCTCAATTAGGGGAAGTTTTTGAATTTGACAGAACAAGTCTATCATCAGATGGAGTATTCAGAAGTAGTCCACGTGGTTGGTATACTTTTGGTCATGCAAACTTTGCTTTATTATTCTTCTTTGGACACTTATGGCATGGTGGTCGTACAATTTTCCGTGATGTATTCACAGGTATTGGTGCTGAAGTTACAGAACAAGTTGAGTTTGGTGCTTTCCAAAAACTAGGTGATAAATCGACTAAAAAACAAGGTGCTGTTTAAAGCATACTCACAGTCAGAGTTTTAAATTTCTTCATATTTATATAGGATCATAAACAATGGAAGCTTTAGTTTATACATTTTTACTTATTGGTACTTTAATGGTAATCTTCTTTGCCGTATTCTTCCGAGATACGCCACGAATTCTTAGAAAATAAAACCAATTTATTTGGTTTTATTTTTTAGTCTTCATGTTCTTCAAATGGGTCACGTAAATTTTTAGATGTAGGTCCAAAAGCAGTGTAGATAGAATATGTAGTAATTCCTAGAAGTAAACTTGATACAAAAATTACAATAATAGTTGCTGTTTCCATGATATATATTGATTATGATTAACGTCTTAATATTATATATCATATAATAGAAAAATTAACTTATTAAAATTTAAATATGGCATTACGAACAAGATTAGGTGAAATTTTACGTCCATTAAATGCTGAATATGGTAAAGTTGCACCAGGTTGGGGTACTACTCCAATTATGGGTGTAGTAATGGCAGCATTCTTAGTTTTTTTATTAATTATTTTACAAATTTACAACTCATCACTGATCATTGAAAATGTTGATGTAGATTGGGCAAACGGTATTGTATAATAATAATAATATTAGAAATAATTTGGAAAAACAAATTTGTTTTTCCAAATTATAAAAATCACACACATTAAATATATATATATCTCTATGGATATTATCAGTCTAGGTTGGGCCGGCTTAATGACAATGTTTACGTTTTCATTAGCGTTAACTGTTTGGGCTCGAAATGGTTTCTAATTATTTAAATTCTTTGTAGAATATTATGGAATTAATCAGATTAATTTTTCCGTATGCAAGTCCAGAAATTGTTACTACTGCAATTATTTGCTTTTCAATAACTTTATTTGGTCTTTCTTTAGGATTTGCTTTATTAAAAGTACAAGGCGAATAATCGTTTATTTAATAATAATATAAATAATATTATTATTAAATTTTTTATTAATTAAAATATTACAAATGTTTACGGTAGTAAAAAATTAAAAAAATAACTTTAATTTATTAAAAGTACGATAGTTTCTTGACTTTTCAAAAACTTAAAATTAACATTGATTGCTGACAGTTAAGTGAATTCAACAAGCAAATTTAATATTAACAATTAGTGAATCTATTTTTTTAAAAAGATTTAAGAATAATTGTTAACCTAAGTTTTTTATCACTTTTTAAGAGTGATATGATGTCCCAAATTCTTTTTTTTAATTAAAGTTCTCTTTAATTTTATAAAATCTTTAAAACTTTAGATAAATCATTAACCAAACAAAATTTCTATGGCAAAAAAAAGTATGATTGAACGCGAAAAAAAACGCATTCGTCTAGAAAAAAAATACGCTCTAAAACGAACAAATTTACTGAACGATTATAAGAATGAAGACAATTTCAATAGAAAACTTGAAATCCATTCGCAAATTCAAAAGTTACCACGTAATAGTGCTAAAACAAGAATCCGTAATCGATGTTGGAAAACAGGTCGTCCACGTGGCGTTTCCCGTGATTTTGGACTATCTCGTCATGTTTTACGTGAAATGGCACATCAATGTTTATTACCAGGCGTAACAAAATCTAGTTGGTAATAAAACTTATATTGATTTTTATTAATTTAATTTATAATTACATGTATATTTGAAGAGAAATGTTTTTGTTATAATTTAGCACTAAGTTTTTTTTAGAATTACACTGATTTATTTTTAACCATTAGGAGTTTTTATGATTTCTGATTCACAAGTTTATACAGCATTATGTATTGCATTATTAGCATCACTTTTAGCAATTAGTTTAGGAACTTCACTTTATGAATAATAAATTTTAACGTTTATCGTTAATTATTTAAAATACAAAAGTTTAATATTTAATAATATAGTTTTAAAATTATGGTACAAGAAAACTCAAAAAATTTCGTTACTCCAGTTTTTCCGTTCACAGCAATCGTTGGCCAAGATGAAATGAAACTTGCTCTACAATTGAATGTTATTGACCCCAAAATTGGTGGAGTTTTAATTATGGGTGACCGTGGGACTGGTAAGTCTACAACAATTCGAGCGATCGCGGATTTACTTCCTGAAATTGAAGTGGTAGCTGACGATCCATTTAATTCTCACCCAACTAACTTAGAATTAATGAGTAGTGATGTAAAATCACAAATTCAAAATGCTGAAGTTGATATTAAAACAAGCTTCATAAAAATTCCGATGATCGATTTACCTTTAGGAGCAACGGAAGATCGTGTTTGTGGAACAATTGATATTGAAAAAGCATTAACAGAAGGGGTTAAAGCTTTTGAACCTGGTTTACTTGCAAAAGCTAATCGAGGCATTCTTTATGTTGATGAAGTTAATTTATTAGATGATCATTTAGTAGATATTTTATTAGATTCAGCAGCATCAGGTTGGAATACGGTTGAACGAGAAGGAATTTCAATCCGTCACCCGGCTCGATTTGTTCTTGTAGGATCTGGAAACCCAGAAGAAGGTGAATTAAGACCTCAATTACTAGATAGATTTGGAATGCAGGCTGAAATTCGAACTGTAAAAGACCCAACTTTACGTGTTAAAGTTGTTGAAGAAAGAACATCATTTGACCAAACACCTATGGTTTGGATTGATAAGTATGAAGAGCAACAACAAGAATTACGTGATCGTATTGTTGCAGCTCAACAATTCTTACCAAGTGTTCAAATTGATTATGACCTACGAATTAAAATCTCAGAAGTATGTAGTCGTCTTGATGTAGATGGCTTAAGAGGAGATATCGTGACGACACGTGCAGCTCAAGCGCATGCTGCTTATGATAGTCGTGACACAGTAACAGTGGACGATATTGCAGCTATTATTGTATTGTGTTTACGTCACCGATTACGTAAAGACCCATTAGAATCAATCGCTGAAGGTAATAAAGTAGATAAAGTTTTCAAAGAAATCTTTGAAATCGAAGAATAATTTATTATTTTTTAAACAATTAAATTTATGTTACCGATCTTTGGAACTATTATAAGTCTGTTTTTAATTTTAATTATTCTTGTACGAATTCCCCGAGAATCTATTGGTCTTTCAAGTTTTGCAAATAATAGTGATTTGTTAGGTTCTCCTGGTTCCGCTCAACGTTTTTTGGATATTTTAACAGTTAGTGGAATTTTAGTTTATTTTTCAATTGCTTTTAAATTGAATATACAAATTAGTTAAATAAAAAAGAATTTTAAAGTCACACTATTTTTTTCCTACTTAGTAATTAACAAGAAAAAAAATAACATTGAGTTACCTTGCAATAGTAAGGTAACTCAATGTTTTCACTACTATACATTTTAATTTTTTACTTTTTTTAGCGCTACTAGTTAAATTTATTTTGCTAATGGTGGTAAATATTTCTATATTAGTTCAATTATTTATTAGTTCACAATCTTTAATTTATTATATATGTGTTCATAAAATATTTTATATATAAAATAATTTTATTTACTATTTTAATGAAAAATCGTAAAAATAATTAAGCTTAAGATAATTAAACATAAGTATAAATTGTACTAGTTTCAATTTATTTATCGGTAATTAATTTTTTTAAGTAAAAATGTAATTTATCTGATACAAATTATTAGGTATTTAAGTGGTTATAAGTTTGAAAGTTATAACGTCTAATTTTAATTACGTTATAACTTTAATAAATTTGGTTAATTGATAGACACTGATTTGATCAAATGAATAAACTGGAATTTTTTTTTCATTAGCAAATTGATTCAAGTTTAAATTTTGTTGTAAATGTTTAGTTAATCCAATTATTAAACTTGCTTTTTGTAAATCATTTGTTAAAGTAAATTTTATATTCGCTTTACAAAAAACTTCTTTAAGAAAATTATTTGATATTGAATAAGAATATATAACTAAACTTTTTTTAAGTTTATGTAATAATTTATTAGTTTTTAAATAATTAAATTGAGTCCAACATTTAGTGATAGTTAACTGAACTTCGTCTGTTACAGAAATCTTTTTTACTAACGAATTTTGAGAAGGTGAAAAATTTTCACATTGTATTTGTATTTTTTCATCTAATCTAAACTTTCTTGTTTGACAAATTAAGGAGTCTCTTCGTAAAAATAAATCAGCTGATGTTGCGACATTTTCATGAACAGTCCAAATATTAGGGTGATTAATTTCAATTATAATTTCAAATGCTGGATAAGCTTTGCGTTCTAATACACTTTTTTGTGTACCACGTCGCTTGGCTTCATCATCACTTAAAGTTACGTATTGGATTCCACCAATTAAATCTGATAATGCTGGGTTTTTAATCAAATTTTCCAAACAATTACCGTGAGTTGTTCCAATTAATTGAACCCCTTTTTCTGCAATTGTTCGAGCGGCTAAAACTTCTAATTCTGTTCCAATTTCATCAATTATAATTACTTGAGGCATATGATTCTCAACAGCTTCAATCATTACTTGATGCTGTAATTCAGTTTTAGGAACTTGCATTCGTCTTGCACGTCCAATCCCTGAATGAGTAATATCACTATCACCAGCAATCTCATTAGACGTGTCGATGATAATAACCCGTTTTTCCATTTCATTGGCTAAAACTCTTCCTATTTCTCTAATAATTGTTGTTTTTCCTACACCAGGTTTTCCTAAAATTAATATAGATTTTTCTGATTCTAATAAATCACGAATAACAGAAACTGTTCCAAATATTGAGCGACCAATTCGACAAGTTAGACCATTTATTAAAAATTGACGGTTTCTAATACAACTTATTCTATGAAGTGTTCGTTCAATACCGGCACGGTTTTCATTACTAAATTTACTAAGATGTTTTGTAACAAAATCAATATCTTGCCATGAGATTATCTTTTGTGATAGGTACTCAGGGCCATACGTAAATCTAGCTTCAGGACGTCGCCCTAAATCAAGAATAATCTCAATCATTTGGTCTTGATAACGGTGTTTCCTAAGAGTTTGTTGAAGAAAAAAAGGTAAATTTTCAATTAGTTTTTCGAAATCATTATTTAAATTCATGAACAAAAGAATATTAGTAAATTTGTAATTTAAATTTCTCTCGAAAATAAGGAGTAATTTAAATTAGTTTGTTTTAATTAGTACTAGTTAATAGAGATTTAAATGTTGAACTATCTAAAATAGCAATTTGTGATAACATTTTACGGTTTAAATCAATATTAGATTTTTTAAATTTGTGGATTACTTGACTATACGAAATTCCATTTACTCTTGAAGCTGCATTAATTCTTCGAATCCAGATTTTTCTGAAAATTCTTTTTTTCTGTTTACGACCAACATATGAATATCGTAAAGCTTTCATAACTTGTTGATTTGCAACTCTGAATAAAACAGAATGTGCGCCTCTATAACCACTTGCAAGGGCTAGGATTTTTTTTCGACGTTTACGAGCTACATTACCACGTTTGACTCTTACCATTTGTATTTTATTGTTATTAATCTAATAAGGTAACATTAATTTAATCGGCGCTTTATCACTTTTGTTGACACATAAAACTTGTGACAATTTTCGTTTTTGTTTGTTGGATTTTTTCATTAATAAATGACCTTTATAAGCATGGCGACGTAAAAAATTATTTGTTCCAGTAATTTTATATCGTTTTGCTGCGGCTTTTCGTGTTTTTAATTTTGGCATAACATTTTATTTATATTTGTTAGGATACAATTTTTTAAAATAAGCTTTTGATTTCAAAGGATGAGAATATAAGATTTGGTCACCCTTTTTCCAACCAACAGGGCATGCCTGACCAGGGTTTTCTTTTATATATTGAATTGACTTTAGAACTCTTAGCAATTCATCTATATTTCTTCCACATAATAGATTATTAACCGTATAATATTGGATAATTCCTTCCTTGTCAATAATAAATATCCCAGGGAATGAAAGGCCATCATTTGTTAATAAATGATATTTTTTTGTTATTGTTTGATTTAAATCAGAAACTAATGGATAATGTAACTTACCTAATCCACCTTGACTTCGGTTTGATGATAAATAATGTAAATGTGAAAAAGGGCTATCAATCGAAATTGCTAAAATTTGCGTAGATAATTGTCGGAAATCACTAATTCGATCATTTAATTGAATTAATTCTGTAGCAGAAACGGAAGTAAAATTTGCTGGGTAAAACATTAAAAGAACATTTTTTTTCCCGTGATAATCAGATAACCTAATTTTTCCTAATCTATTTTTGTAAATCCCAACAGTTAAAAAATTTGGGGCTATTTTTCCGATTTGCGGTAAATTATTCATAAACAAAAATTTTCAGTACAAAAATATAAACTAAAAAATAATAGTGAAATAAACAAACTATAGCAATTTTTAACATAATTTTATATTTTGTTTATTTTTAAATCTATAATTAAGAAAGAAAATTACTTTTCACTCTCTACTTCAATTAATTCATTTAAAGCAAAATTATTTGTATTTGTACCACTATAGTTAACTTTTTCAAAACGTACCACGGCTGGGTAACGAATACCACTTTGATCTACTGCTGCTACTGTACCGATTTCATTAAACCAATATGATTCTTTTCTAAGAATACGAACTTCTGAACCACGTTTTACCATAAATTTCTCCAATTAAAATAATATTAATAATATTTAAAAAATAAAAGATTTTACAAAATTTTATAATCTAAACCTTTGTTTCCCTATTTGTTTATATAGTAATTAAAAAAATATAAATTATCAATAAAAATTTAAAATTTTCGAAAAAGTTGGTTTGAACTTACAATATCTGTTATGATGTTAATAAAAATAAGTCAATTATAAATTAATAAGGAAATAAATCAGATGAATCGTGATACGATACAAAAAATTCTTATTGGATTATTCGTTACAGCTTGTATCTTTTTAGGTAGTGAAGTTATTGATTTCAGTGGTCTCATAGAACTTAATAGAAATGCAAATCCAACAAAACCAGAAGTGGCAGCTGCTGCTAGTGGTTCAAGAATGACATATGGAAGATTTTTAGAATATTTAGAACTTGGTTGGGTTAAACAAGTTGATTTATATGACAATAATCGTAATGCAATTGTTTTAGCCTCAAGTCCTGAATTAGGAAATCGTCCACAGGCAATCCGTGTTGAAATACCTGTTGGTGCATCACAATTAATTCAAAAGTTAAAAGAATATAATATTGATTTTGATGCTCATCCACTTGCACAAAAAGGTGTTATAGTTCAACTTGCTAGTAATTTAATTTTACCAATAGTTTTTATTGGTGGTTTAATATACTTTTTCCAAAATTCAGACAGCTTAGGTGATAATAATGGAATGTCTCCAATGAATTTAGGTAAAACAACAGCACGATTCGATCAAAAACCAGAAACTGGGATTTGTTTCGATGACATTGCTGGAATCGATGAAGCGAAAGCTGAGTTTGAGGAAATTGTTTCTTTTTTACGTGAACCAGAACGTTACACATTAGTTGGTGCGAAAATTCCAAAAGGTGTTCTATTAATTGGCCCTCCAGGAACAGGAAAAACATTATTAGCTAAAGCAATTGCTAGTGAAGCAAATGTTCCATTTTATAATGTTGCAGGATCAGAGTTTGTTGAAATGTTTATTGGTATTGGTGCAGCAAGAATTCGTGATTTATTTAAAAAAGCCTCTGAAAATACACCGTGTATTGTTTTCATTGATGAAATTGATGCAGTTGGTCGTGAACGTGGGTCTGGTATTGGTGGTGGTAACGATGAACGTGAACAAACATTAAACCAATTGTTAACTGAAATGGATGGGTTTAAAGAAAATAAAGGTGTTATTGTAGTAGGAGCAACAAACCGAGTTGATATTTTAGATTCAGCGTTGTTACGTCCTGGACGTTTTGATCGTCAAATTACAGTTGGATTACCAGATAGATTAGGAAGACTTGGTATTTTAAAAGTTCATGCTCGAAATAAACCTTTAGCTAAAGATGTTTCATTAATACAAATCGCAAACCGAACACCAGGTTTTTCTGGAGCAGATTTAGCAAACTTACTAAATGAATCAGCAATTTTAGCAACTCGCTACAAAAAAAATACAATTACAAAAAATGAAGTAAATGAAGCAGTTGATCGAGTTATTGGTGGTATTGCCGGTTCAGCTATGGAAGATACTAAAAATAAAAAATTAATTGCTTATCATGAAGTTGGTCATGCAATTGTTGGTTCATTATTACAAAACCACGATGCTGTTGAAAAAGTAACATTAATTCCACGAGGAAGTGCTAAAGGACTTACTTGGTTTGCACCTGATGAAGATCAGATGTTAATTTCACGTGCCCAATTATTAGCTCGAATTACTACTACTTTAGGTGGACGAGTAGCAGAAAGAGTTATTTTTGGTGAAACAGAAGTAACAACAGGAGCAAGTAGCGATTTACAACAAGTAACAAGAGTTGCTCGACAAATGGTAACACGATATGGAATGTCAATCCTTGGTCCAATTGCGTTAGAAAATGATAATAACGAATTGATCTTTAAAGGTGAGATGTCAAATCGTATTGATGCTGAAGTTTGTCGAATTGTGAACCACTGTGAAAAATTAGCTACACGAATTGTTCGAGATAACCGTGTTATTATTGATCTAATTGTAGAACGTTTATTAGATGCGGAAACATTAGATGGAGATGAATTCCGTGAATTAGTAGAACAATACACTATTCCACCAACAACGGTGAAATAATAGAAACGTTTTAAAAGTTTTCATTCTTATTACATTTTTAGTAATAAGAATGAAAATTATTATTTATTATTTATTTTTGATAAATAATTCTTTTGATTCTGCAATTGCTTCTTTTAAAGATGCTTCTGCTTCATCTGTGAATTGATTTGTTGATGTAACAATGTTCAGATAAGGCTTTTGTGATGTTGTTAAATATGAAATTAAACTTGCACAATAAGCTTTTACGTCTGTAACTTCTAGTTCATCTAAATAACCATTAATACCAGTATAAATTAGTGCAACTTGTTGAGAAACCGATAATGGTGAATTTTGTGGTTGTTTTAAAAGTTCACGTAATCGTGTTCCACGTGCTAACTGTTTTTGTGTTGCATCATCTAAATCAGAAGCAAACTGTGAGAAAGCTTCTAACTCAGCAAACTGAGCTAACTCTAATTTTAATTTTCCTGCAACTTTTTTCATTGCTTTCGTTTGTGCTGCAGAACCTACTCGAGATACTGAAATACCAACGTTAATTGCAGGTCGAATTCCTGAATTGAATAAATCATTCGATAAGAAGATTTGACCATCTGTAATTGAAATTACATTTGTAGGAATATATGCTGAAACATCACTTGCCTGAGTTTCAATAACTGGAAGTGCAGTCATACTTCCGCCACCTAATGCATCACTTAATTTAGCAGCACGTTCTAATAAACGTGAGTGTAAATAGAATACATCACCTGGGTATGCTTCACGTCCAGGAGGACGACGTAATAATAATGACATTTGACGATATGCCATTGCTTGCTTTGTTAAATCATCATAAACAACTAATGTTGCTTTACCATTATACATAAAGTATTCTGCTAATGCTGCACCAGCATATGGAGCAATATACTGTAATGTTGCTGGATCATTAGCGCTGGCTGCTACAATAATTGTATACGACATTGCGCCTTTTTCTTCAAGAACATTTACTACTTGAGCAATAGTTGAAGCTTTTTGACCAACACCAACATAAACACATACAACATCTTCTGTTGCTTGGTTAATGATTGTATCAACAGCAATCGCAGTTTTACCGGTTTGACGATCACCAATGATTAATTCTCGTTGACCACGGCCAATTGGAATCATTGCATCAATTGATGTAATACCAGTTTGTAATGGTTCACAAACAGATTTACGACTAATAATACCTGGAGCCATTGCTTCAAGTAATTGAGTGTCAGAAGCTACAATTTCACCTTTGCCATCAATTGGAAGTCCTAATGCATTTACAACACGTCCTAAGAAATTGTCACCAACTGGAATTTGTGAAATTTGACCTGTTGATTTTACAGTACTACCTTCTAAAATGTAACGACCAGTACCCATTAATACAACACCAACGTTGTCATTTTCTAAATTTAAAGCAATACCAATTGTTTTATCTTCAAATTCTAGAAGTTCTCCACTCATTACTTGATCAAGACCATAAACACGTGCAATACCATCACCAACTTGTAAGACAGTACCAATATTATCTACCTTAACATCTTGATCATATTGTTCAATTTGTTCACGGATAATACTACTAATTTCGTCTGGACGAATATTTATCATTGTATTATTTTTTAAGATGTAAAAAGTTAATAAAGTTTATTTGCGTTAAATTTCTAACACAGTATCTAAATGTTTAGCTAATTGTTGTAATTGATTTTTAACTGTAAAATCAATAACTTTTGATTCTGTTTTAATTAAAAACCCACCAATTAAACTAGAGTCAACATTAATTACTAATCGAATTTCTCGAGCATCCGTCAATTCTTTTAATTTTTGAATCAGCGTATCTTTTTGTAAATTCGTAAAAGCCGATGCTGTTGAAACCTCAATCATTTTAATCGACGCAGTTTGATAAATTAATTCTAAGTAACTATCAATTACTGTAGTTAACAAATTAATTCGGTTACGTTCTAATAAAACCATTAAGAAATTAAAAGTTTCGGTATTAAGTTGTGATTTTAATGTTTTAGTTAAAATCCCACTTTTTACTTCTTTTTTTACAATAGGATTTGTTAGATATTCTAATAATTCTGGAGTTTCCTCTAGAAAAATATCTAAATTTTGAAAATCTGCTGTAATTTGATGCATAATGTTCTTTTCAACAGAAAAGTCAAATAGAGCACGTGCATAAGGAGCTGCGATTTTCGATGTTAAGGGATTTCCGCTCATAATAAATCTCCTTTTAATTTATCAATAGTCTCATTAATTAGTGCACTTGAACGTTCTTTTGATTTAAATGTTTCTTGTACACGACTTACTGTTCGTTGTAATACAAGAGAAATGATTTGTTGTTTAATTTCAACAAATATTTGGCGCTCTTTTGAACGGAAAGTTGCTAATGCACGTTCAAAGCGAACTGTTAAATCTTTTTTAGCTTGAAATGCATCTGACTCAAGTAATACTTTTTTAGTTGTTATCGTTTCATTTTTAATTTCACTGATAACAATATTTGCTTGATTCAATTGCTTTTGAGCTTCGACTAAACGCTTTTGAGCTTCACTTAATCGATCTTCGGCATCTTGAACACCTTTTACAATCGTCGTTCTTCGTTCTTCTAATAATGATCCTAAAAAGTCGCGACCGGTATAAATTAAAATTGCAAGCAAGGCTAGAATATTAATTAAACCTGTTTCTAGAATATCGGTATTTAAACTAATGCCTTCGTTGGCAAGTAATGTAAAAATCTGATCAAAATTTTCCATGTTTTCGATTTTTTATCTAAACTGTTCACTTATAGAAAGAAAAATTACAGTTAACAAAAAATTTAAATTGCTAATCTAGTTTCGATATTAGCAGCTAATGACTGAACGATTTCGTCTAAATTATTAAGTGCAATTTCTTTTTTAGCAAAAAGATCTTTAGTAATAGTATCTAATAAATTATCAATATATTTTTGAGAAATATTTACTTCGATTTCTAAGATTTCTTTATGAATTTTTTGTGATTTTGTAATTTCTAATTGAGCTTCTTTACGGACATCATCTAACTCTTGTTCATATTGTGTTGTTAGTTTATTAGCTTCTGCTAATATTTTTGAAGCTTCGCTAAGATTTGTTAGAATATATTCTTTTCGCTCTTCAATAACTGTTAACAATGGGTTATATAAAATAACATTTAAAACAACCATAAGTAGTAAAAATTGAATTGCTACTAACGGTAATGTTGCATTTATATCAAATAACCCACCAGGTCCACTAACTTCTGAACTTGAGATTAAAATTGAAAAATTAATCATATAAAATCTATATACTATAGAATTAAAGTTTTGTGAATAAAAACCTGTTTATTAGGTTTTTATTTTTGTGTGAGAATTTTTTACGTCTTTAAATTAACTGAAAGGGTTAGCAAATAATAATGCTAAAGCTACAACTAAACCGTAAATAGTTAACGCTTCCATGAACGCTAAACTTAATAACAGTGTACCACGAATTTTGTTTTCTGCTTCTGGTTGACGAGCAATACCTTCAACAGCTTGACCAGCAGCATTACCTTGACCAATACCAGGTCCGATAGCAGCTAAACCAATAGCTAAACCAGCAGCAATAACAGAAGCAGCAGCGATAATAGAATCCATAATAAAATTTTAGTTATATATATATATTTTAAAAAATCTAATCTTTTTCAGTCAAAATTTATTCAAGAGCTTCTGCAATGTACGCAGCAGCTAATGTTGAGAAAATTAAAGCTTGTACTGAACCAGCAAAAATCCCTAATAACATGATTGGTAAAGGAATTACCAATGGAACTAATGAAGTTAATACAGTAATTGTTAATTCATCAGCTAAAACATTTCCGAATAATCGGAAACTTAATGATAACGGCTTTGTAAAATCTTCTAGAATATTAATTGGTAAAAGAAGTGGAATTGGTTGAATATAACGTTTAAAATATCCAAACCCTTTTTTACTTAGACCCGCATAAAAATAGGCAAGTGAAGTTAATAATGCTAATGCAACTGTTGTATTAATATCATTTGTAGGAGCGGCAAATTCTCCTTCTGGCAAGTCAATTAATTTCCAAGGAATAATTGCTCCTGCCCAGTTACATCCAAAAATAAAGAAGAATAAAGTCCCAATAAATGGAATCCATTCTTTATAAAAACTCTCACCTAATTGATCTTTAGCAATATCAGTTACAAATTCAACTGCTGATTCCATAAAGTTTTGCCAACCATGTGGAATACGATCTGCGTTTGAACTACCTAAGAATGCAAATATTAATAATAATACGAACACAAACCAGATAACTACAAGAACTTGACCGTGTACTAAAAATCCTGCAAGATTCCAGTAAAAATGTTTTCCAACTTCTGCTTCCGCTAATAGTGTAAACATATTTGAATCAAACATTTCTGGGTATAAAAAATTTAACTAATTTAGTAAATTACCCAATATTAAAAAATATATAGGAACAAGATAAATTATAAAGCAATTTGCAATGATTTAGGGATATATTTATAAAAAAGCTTTTTATGTCAACCAACCATAACCTTTAGCTTCCAATTCTTTAGCTAAATCTGCTGAACCAGTTTTAGTAATTTGTCCATTTTGCATCACGTGAACATATGTTGGATTAATATAATCTAATAAACGTTGATAATGAGTAATGAGTAAAATTGCTTTAGATGAATTCATAAAATTATTGATTCCTATTGAAATTGTTTTCAATGCATCAATATCTAAGCCTGAATCAGTTTCATCTAAGATGGCTAATTCTGAATCTAATAAAATCATCTGTAAAATTTCATTTCGTTTCTTTTCACCACCCGAGAAACCTTCATTAACATTTCGACTTAAAAAGACGGGTGACATATTAACAAGTTTTAATTTTTCATTGATAAGTGTAAAAAATTCAATCGGATCGACCTCGGGTTTATTAGAAAATTTTTGTTTAGAATTGTATGCTAAACGAAGAAAATCTTCGTTACTTACGCCAGGAATTTCAATTGGATATTGAAAAGCTAAAAATATTCCTAAATGTGATCTTTGTTCAGGTTCAAGATCTAAGATACTTAATCCTTTAAAAAAAATATCTCCATCTATTATTGAATAAGCAGGGTGTCCAGCTAAAACTTTTGAGAAAGTACTTTTCCCAGAGCCATTTGGTCCCATAATTGCATGAATTTCGCCTTGATTTATTTTCAGGTTAAAATTTTTCAAAATTTCAGTGTCATCAATAGAAACATGTAAATTTTTGACTTCTAAAAGAGTTAAATTTGAATTCATTAGCCAACACTTCCTTCTAATTTTAAAGTTAATAAGTTATCTGCTTCTGCAGCAAATTCAAGAGGTAATTCAGTGAAAATTTCACGACAAAATCCACTTATCATTAATTCAACCGCTTTTTCTAATTCAATTCCGCGCTGTAAAAAATAAAAAATCTGTTCTTCACCAATTTTTGAAGTTGAAGCTTCATGTTCAATTTTGGTAGTTGAATTATGAACAGAAATAAATGGAAATGTATTTGCATTTGATGAATTACCAATTAATAATGAATCACATTGAGAATAATTACGAGCACCATGTGCTTTATTCATTATGTTCACAAATCCACGGTAACTATTTTTAGATTTACCGGCAGAAATACCTTTTGATATGATTCGGCTTCGTGAATTTCGGCCAATATGAGTCATTTTTGTTCCAGTATCAGCTTGTTGATAATTATTAGTTAATGCAACAGAATAAAACTCGCCTTGGGAATTATCACCCATTAATATACAACTTGGGTATTTCCATGTAATTGCCGAGCCAGTTTCAACTTGTGTCCAAGAAATTTTTGAATTTGTTCCTGCACATAATCCACGCTTGGTAACAAAATTATAAATTCCACCTTTACCATATTCATTTCCTGAATACCAATTTTGAACCGTTGAATATTTAATATTAGCATTTTCTAAAGCTATTAATTCAACAACAGCTGCATGAAGTTGATTTGTATCATATTGAGGGGCTGTACAGCCCTCTAAATAATTAACTTGGCTATTTTTTTCAGCAATTAATAATGTTCGTTCAAATTGGCCAGAATTTTCATCATTAATTCTAAAATATGTTGAAATATCTAAAGGGCAAATAGTATCCTCTGGAATATAACAAAATGACCCATCAGTAAAGACAGCTGAATTTAAAGCGGAAAAATAATTATCCCCAACGGGCACAATTGAACCTAAATATTTTTTTATTAATTCTGGCGAATGATGAATAGCTTCTGAAATAGATGAAAAAATTATTCCATATTCACTTAATTCATCTTGAAAAGTTGTTCCTATTGAAACACTATCAAATACAATATCAACAGCAACATTAGCTAATCGTTTTTGTTCACTTAATGAAATTCCGAGTTTTTCAAAAGTTTTAAGTAATTCAGGGTCAACTTCATCTAAATCTTGTAATTTTTTTTTAGACTTAGGAGCTGAATAATAAATTATTTCTTGATAATTTATTTGTGGAAACTTTAAATAAGCCCAATCAGGCTCAGACATTTGTTTCCATTTTTTGTAGGCTTTTAATCGAAATTCTAATAAAAATTTTGGTTCTTGTTTCTTCTTTGAAATCAAAGCAACCGTTTGTTCATTTAGTCCTTTCTTAATAATATCTTTTTCAATATTTGTTGAAAATCCATATTGATAAGTTTTATTAACCAACTTTGTAATATTGGTATCTAAAACTTTATTTGATTGGTTAATCATAGCAACTAAAATATAAGATATGTATGTAAATAATTTAATATAGGTTAATTATCATATATTATAGATATTATTGTAAAAGAAATTTTTAATATCCTTAACTATATAGTTTAATTTAATAAAAATCATTCTAAAAAGTTATAAACTTTTTATTAAATAATAATTATTAAAGTTTATTGAACCCAGATTATAATTATTCATTAAGGTTGCTATTTAATATATTAATATTATTAACGATCAACCGACAGAACTAGTTTTTAATTAAAATTAGTTAACTATCTATTATATATTGCCTTTTATTCTAAGGAGAAATCAATGTCTCAATCTGTATCAGAACGGACTCGAATTAAAAGTGACCGTTACGAATCTGGTGTAATCCCTTACGCTAAAATGGGTTACTGGGATGCTTCATACGCAGTAAAAACTACTGATATCCTTGCTTTATTCCGTATCACACCACAACCAGGCGTAGATCCTGTAGAAGCTGCTGCTGCAGTAGCTGGTGAGTCTTCAACAGCAACTTGGACAGTTGTATGGACTGATTTATTAACAGCTTGTGACCGTTACCGTGCTAAAGCTTACCGTGTAGATCCAGTTCCAAATACAACAGATGTATTCTTTGCTTTCATCGCATATGAATGTGATTTATTTGAAGAAGGTTCTTTATCGAACTTAACAGCATCTATCATTGGTAACGTATTCGGTTTTAAAGCTGTATCAGCTTTACGTTTAGAAGATATGCGTATCCCTCACTCATATTTAAAAACATTCCAAGGTCCTGCAACAGGTATTGTTGTAGAACGTGAACGTTTAAATAAATATGGTACTCCTTTATTAGGTGCTACAGTAAAACCAAAATTAGGTTTATCTGGTAAAAACTACGGTCGTGTAGTATTTGAAGGCTTAAAAGGTGGTTTAGACTTCTTAAAAGATGATGAGAACATTAACTCACAACCATTCATGCGTTGGAGAGAGCGTTTCTTAAACTGTATGGAAGGTATTAACCGTGCATCTGCTGCTACAGGAGAAGTAAAAGGTTCTTACTTAAACGTTACAGCTGCTACTTGGGAAGAAGTACTTAAACGTATGGAATACGCTAAAGAAGTAGGTTCTATCGTTGTTATGATCGATTTAGTTATGGGTTATACAGCAATTCAAAGTGCTGCAATCTGGGCTCGTGAAAACGATATGCTTTTACATTTACATCGTGCTGGTAACTCTACATATGCACGTCAAAAAAATCATGGTATTAACTTCCGTGTTATTTGTAAGTGGATGCGTATGTCTGGTGTAGATCATATCCATGCCGGAACAGTTGTAGGTAAATTAGAAGGTGATCCTTTAATGATTAAAGGTTTCTACGATACTTTACGTTTAACTACTTTAGAAGTTAACTTACCATTCGGTATTTTCTTCGAAATGCCTTGGGCTAGTTTACGTCGCTGTATGCCTGTTGCATCTGGTGGTATTCACTGTGGTCAAATGCACCAATTAATCCATTACTTAGGTGATGATGTAGTATTACAATTTGGTGGTGGTACAATTGGTCACCCTGATGGTATCCAAGCCGGTGCTACAGCTAACCGTGTTGCTTTAGAAGCAATGGTATTAGCTCGTAATGAAGGTGCTGATTTCTTCAGTAATGAAGTTGGTCCACAAATCTTACGTAATGCTGCTAAAACATGTGGTCCATTACAAACAGCATTAGATTTATGGAAAGATATTAGTTTTAACTACACATCTACAGATACAGCTGATTTCGCTGTAACACCAACTGCAAACGTATAATAAATTACTTTTAAAAAATTAAAGGAGTATTTGAATAGTGAGACTTACACAAGGTTGTTTCTCGTTCTTACCAGATTTAACTGATGAACAAATTGAAAAGCAAGTTGCTTATTCTATTAACCGTGGATTAGCAATGAACGTTGAATGGACAGATGATCCGCATCCTCGTAATAGTTACTGGGAATTATGGGGTTTACCTTTATTTGACATTAAAGATTCTGCATCTGTAATGTTCGAATTAAAAGAAGCTCGTAAAGCATGTGCAGCTGGCTATATCCGTATGAATGCATTTGATGCAAGTTACGGTACTGAAAGTTGTGTTATGTCATTTATCGCAAACCGTCCGGCAAGCGAACCAGGTTTCTACTTAGAACGTACAGAAACTAAAGGTCGTTTCATTCAATACACAATTAAATCATACAGTGTTCAAGCTAATCCTGAAGGTGGTCGTTACTAATTTCATTAGTAATTTACCAACTATCAAAAGATTAACTTCTAATAATTAGCTTAAAAGTTATTTATTCACATTGATTCAGAATTTTTGGACAAGAGTTTTTTAAACTTTTGTCCAAAAATTCTATTACTATATTAAAGTATTACGATACCTAATTAAAAATTATTTTGACGTAATTTAAGATGGCTAAAAACTAATGTAAGTAAAAGATCATCAAACATACCAGTTAAACAATAATAGCACGATTATTGGGGAGTTTTTACATACTAAGTACCAGTTTCTAAATTAAGTGAAGTTGGAAAAGTAGTAGTTAAAGAAATATCAGGTATTACAAAACAATTAATAATATATTAAAAGTTTGTAGAGATAAGTAAGCATCAATACCTGCAACGAGTATTACATCTATAGATTGCGCTCCTATTGCTAATGTAGTTAGTTTTGCAATGTACGTTTGACTATAACATTTTATTAGCTGATTAACTACTACACACTTTAGTTGTCCTTTTAAAATATATTTTAAACAGATAATTAAAGTCTAAGACAGTATGTTAAACATATTAACTTAGTACAAATTTTTACAAAATAAATTTAATCTAAAAAATAATTAATAACAACTGTTATAACTAAAGTAAAATTCTCTTTTAGTTAGCTTACTTATGAAATTAATCCTGTTCTAGTAATATACCAAACAGGATTTTTTTGGATAATTAATTCCAATTATTCGTCATTATAAATTGCTGTTATTTGGAAATTAAATTATATCCTTAACTTTCAATAAAATTAGATTTAAATAAAAATTCAAATCTAATTTTAGTAAAATTTAGAAATATAGTCCTAACATATCAGGGAAAAAACGATTAATTTCAATTATAAAACCTGCTGTAAATGTCATCCAAATAGTTAGAAGAACAGGAGCTGTCGATAAATATTTTTGAAAGTCTTCCATAAAAAATTAAGTTAAAGTAAATAATTTAATATTATTAAATAATATTGAACATATTGATTATTAAAAAATTAACGAGGTGAAACAGTCACTTCATTGTCAGGTGCTATTAGATCACCACTAATTAACTCTTGCCATGCAGAAATTGGCCAAATATAACCAGTAGTCATAATTTTTAAAGCTAATGGAACATTTATAATAATTTCATTTTCTGCTGGATTTTTAGTTGTACTGACTGCACGTACATATTTACGACCAACCCAACCAATCCAGCCAGAAATATATATAAACCCAAAACCTGGTAAAATAAATTCTGCAGCATGACTCCATCTACCGTCAGCAATTAGATGAGGTAAACCATCAGTTCCACATAATAAATCTGATCTACTATATTTATCAAAACGAGCTTTAGTTCGATCAACTTGTTGTTGTAATGCTAAAGCTGGAGGTGAATTTGTTTCGTATTGTTTCATTCTTAATTCTAATTTCTTAACACTACCATTTAATCTTTTTGTAAAAGCGGGAGAGTCACTACATTTTTTTAATCCGCCAACCTCTGCAAAAGCTTGGTTTGGAGTAAAGACTAATAATAATGCAAAAAAGAAAGCAATTATATTAAAACGTTTCATAATTAGTAACTGAACTAAAATTTTAAATTTATTTTTGGTAAAAGATTTTAAAGAAAAAAACTAAAATTATTACTATATATATTAATGTAGTTTAAAAAAAAGAATTTTTTTGTTTAATATACGAATTAGTTTGTAATAAGTAAAAAATAAATAGTATTTGACGTTCGAACCTTTTTTAATATAAAAATGGTTCGAACATTTATATAGACTTTAAATTATTCGAAATCTTTACGATTTGGGTTTCTTGATGGATCACCTGAAAGAAGTCCAAAAATAAATAAAGACACAAAGAAGATAACCGTTGTATAAACCAAAATTTTTAAAGTTAGCATTTTATTTTTCTTAAAAGTTATTTTTAATAGTATGTATTATACTAAAATAAAATGATTCTAAATTATTTTTAGTTTCTTTGAACAATAATAAAAATTATAATCTTTGTTAAAGATTATAAAATACATCTTCTTTTTAACAACAAAGTTTTTAATGTTTTTTAAGGGCGGCAAATCAAGGACATTTTAAAAACATTTAAATGATATTCTTTTGTTGATAAAAGTGATGTTTCACTAATATCTAGTTTTGAGTGTTGCTTTTTAGAAATTTTTAAACGTCCTTGAACAAGAACATAGTCACCTTTTTTATAGTAAGTTTGAGCCTGTGTACCTAATGTACCAAAAAAATATATTACAACTCGTGTTAATGGTTTCTGCTTTTGGCTTTTTGGTCGAGCCGGTGCTAACCTTGTTTCACAAAAAATAACACTCGTTTTATGTGTTTGTACATAATAAGTTTTAAAGTCTCCAGTTAATTTAACTAATCCTAAAAAATAACTTGTAGTACCAAATCTCATTTTTTAATTTAGATTATTAAATTTCTTTGTTTTTGAACATCTTCAAAATTAATATCACGTAAACGTTTTAATAAGCGAATAAAGTATTCTAAGAAGTAATCATCTAGTTGAATAATTTCTTCAGAATCAACTTTAAACATTGTATATAAATCAAACGTTGACTTTGAAAAATTATTTTCAGTATTTAAAATTTCAACAAATGCTAGACGATCACTAATATTTTGACCCCACTCAAAAAATCCAAAGAAATTACTAACTAATTTTAATACAATCAATGGAACAGTCTTAACAATTGCGGTTTGGCCAGCTAATTGTTCACATAATGTAATAATCTCAGATGAAACCCATCCTTTTAATCCACTTAAGAAAAAAGTTTGATTTATTGTTTGTGGGATTTGTAAGGCTCTCATAGTAAATTTTGCAATGTCTTGCGTATCCATATAAGCAATATAGGTATTTTCGTTTGTTACCCATATTGGTAAATTTTCTAAGATTGGTATTGCATATTGTTCAATCAATCCTTGATAAAAACCTGTTAATCGGAAAATTGTATATGGAACTTTTGATTCTTCTAATTTTTTTTCAATTCCATATTTTAATTTCATTAATGGAATATTTTCAAATTGTTCCACGTTTTGAGCAGAGAAAAAAATAAAGCGTTGAATATTGGCAGCTTTAGCAGCTTCAATTAAAGCTATTTTACCATCCCAGTCAACTTGCTTTAAAGATTCAAAGTCATCAGGACGACTTGTTGACGCATCAATAACTGCACTAATTCCTTTAAAACAAGGTGGTAGTGTTTCAGGCTTTGTTAAATCGCCATATACTAATTCAACTCCCCATTCTTTCAAAAAATTCGCTTTTCTAAAATTACGAACCATACAACGCACTGGGTAACCTTTCATTAATGCTTGTAACACCATTTGTCGACCCAGTGTTCCTGTTCCTCCAATAATTAATAAACTCATATATCTAAAATTTTTTAACCATTAAAAACTGTACTTTGTAAAATATCTTCTGCTTCAAGATTAACTAGCTCTTTTTTTGTTAATACTTGACCGCGACTATCAAAAATTCGATTTGCTTGACGCATACGAGCTCGATCTAGAGCATTTTTTACACTTCTTGCATTTGCAAACAACGGTTGTTCTTTTCTTTTTGTAATATATTGAGATAATGCAACTTCTGCTTCTGGTGTTAATTTATATTGTTGATCATCTAACATAATTTTTGCAATTTGTAGTAATTCTTCAACACTGTAATCAGGGAAATCAATATGATTTGCAATACGTGAAGACAAACCTGGATTTGATTCATAAAATGTATCCATCGGTTCTTTATAACCAGCTAAAATAACAACTAATTCATCACGTTGGTTTTCCATAACCTGTAATAAAATTTCAATAGCTTCTGCACCATAATCTCTTTCATTATCAGCCTTATATAAATAATAAGCTTCATCAATAAACAAAACTCCACCCATGGCTTTTTTAAGAACTTCTTTTGTTTTTGGAGCTGTATGGCCAATATATTGTCCTACTAAATCATCACGTGTTACGGTTAAAAGATGACCTTTTGCAATATAACCTAATTGGTATAAAATATCTGCCATTTTTAATCCAACCGTAGTCTTACCAGTTCCGGGACTACCGGTAAAAGACATATGTAATCCTGGATTTGCTGACGTAATACCTAGATTTCGTCGTAATTTATCAATTAATAATAATGCTGCAATTTCTCTAATACGTGACTTTACTGGAGCTAAACCTACTAATTCTTCATCTAATAAATTTAAAATTTTTGCGATTTCAGTTTTAGCGTACTCTTCTTGTAAATTAATGGGTGATGTATTCATAAGAACAAATAATAAGATTGAATAAATAAAACGTTTATATGTAAAACTAGGTAAAAGTAACTAGTTTTACAAATTTATACTATTATAGTAATTAAGTGAATGCAAAAGTTGGTATACTTGATAAACAAATAAATGCAAATCCTGCACTTCCACATGCTCCAATGAAAAATCCTCCCTTAAATCGGTTCCAAGCTTTTTTAGTTTGAAGCTCATTATCAGAGATTTGTGATTTTTCTTGACTAAATGTTGCTATACCATAAATCGTTAATCCTAATGTTAAAATAAGAATTAAGCCTATTGTTGAAAGGAAACCAGCAAATAATGCAATGTCAGAATCGCGTAATGGACCTAATTTAGCAAATGGACCAACTAAAAAATAACCATGTGCTAAACCAATTTCCAGCCCACGTAATAAAGGTGTTAAACCAAATCGATATGCTGGTAAATTTTGTAAAATTGCACGTGTAATAGCAGATGATGTTATTGGTGTTGCTAAATGACCTACAAATGGATCATCATTATAAGGTTTAATAAAATTAGCCATAAAGTTAATTCAAAGAT